>Ga0105240_10000159_pt1 | contig 137832 bp, 120 predicted proteins | sample KBSC54metaG_FD_80426 | JGI IMG/M metagenome (GOLD analysis project Ga0105240, IMG submission 80426) | Corn rhizosphere microbial communities from Kellogg Biological Station, Michigan, USA - KBS C5-4 metaG | ecosystem: Host-associated > Plants > Roots > Rhizosphere > Soil | place: Michigan...
GAAAGGAGAGGTTTGCTAAACCGTCGTAGGGTCAAAAACTCTACCGGGGGTTCGAATCCCCCCCTCTCCGCCAGAAATTCCTGCGATTTCTCGCGTTTGCTCTCTGAGCTGCTAAGGCTAAGAGATAACCTGAAATTCCCATCGGCGTGGCTTTCCGGAGTGCATGTTCGCGATAGTGTCGACGTGCCGGTGGTCTGAAACCTCCGCGGCGCGCGTCTTTGGTGTTCTCCAAAAGCTCCGCGAGCCTTGCGCCCCGCGATTCAGAAGGTGGCATCATTAGACAGAACGTATGAGACGCGGTCGATTCCGCATTTTGATTGCTCTTTCCGCCGGCCTGCTGGTTTCAATCGCAGGGATGGCGCAACGCTTTGGCGGTGGTTTCGGCGGCGGCGGCGTTCGGTTCACGGGTCATGGCGAAGGGCCTGCGCCGGAATTTCCCAAGCGCGGGGAATTTCACTTTATCCGGTTGGAATATACGGACTTGCCGCAGTTTCACCGGGGCTACGGTTTCGGTTCCAGAAACGGTGAAGGCAGCGGCTGGTGGCTGGTCGACTGGCCGGATTCCGATAATCATTTCTCGCAAGGCGTTCAGAGACTCACGCGTGTGGAAACGGCGGAACCCCTGCATATGCGACTGGGCGACAGTCGCATTTTCGATAATCCCTGGATCTATGCGACGCAGACGGGATGGTGGGGTCTGACCGATGCCGAATGCCTGCGTCTGCGGGAATACCTGATGCGCGGCGGATTTCTGATGGTGGACGATATGTGGGGTCCCGACCCTACTCAGTGGGAGGTCTTCACCGACACGATGAGGCGGGTTTTTCCGGGGAAGCCGATCACCGATATCCTGGAAAGCGATTCGGTGATGCATGTCCTGTATGACATCCGTGATAAGGACAGGTCGTTTATCCCAGGAACGCGGCATTTGCGGCGGGGCGCCGGAGGGGGTGTGGTGGTGCGGCAGCCGTTGGGTACCCAACCCGCCTGGATGGGCATGTATGACGACAAGAACCGAATGTCGATCGCGGTGAATTACAACACCGATATTGGCGACGCCTGGGAGTATGCGGATGCGCCGGAGTATCCGGAGCATATGACGGAACTGGCGTATCACTATGGCATCAATTATCTTGTTTATGCGATGACGCATTGATATGGTCAATAGGCGACAGTTGCTGTTGATGGCCTCCGCCATTAAGATGGCCGAGTCGGCCGAACCTAAAATGTCTCTTTGCATACACCAAACGACTTCGCTTGCGGCCGGCTTCAGGAAATCGCTCGAAGGTTACTCCCGGGCTGGAATCAAAGACGTGGAGGTAATCACGCCGCACCTTGAAACTTTCCTCAAGAGCGACGGTTTGCCGGCGTCTAAACGCTTGCTCTCCGACTTAGGCCTTAAACCGGTTTCCTACGGAGGAATGCAACACCTTTGGGAACCCGGGACCGACCGGCCCAAGGTTCTCGACGATTTCAAGCGGTATCTCGAATGGGCAGCGTTTCTGGGGATTGACCGATTCATGGGTCCGTGTACCGCGGTTGGCCGATACACGGCGGACGATTACAAACTGACCATCGACAACATCCGTCAGTGCGGCGACATTGCGAAGCAGTTCAACATCGTCGCGATGGTGGAGTTTACCCGCTCGTCCACATTGATTGGCACCCTGCCGACCGTGCTTCGTTTGACACGGGAAGCCGGGCACCCGAACGTGAGACCAATGCTGGACTTTTACCATTTCTGGACGGGCCTGAGCAAGTTTGAAGATCTCGACCTGATTCGGCCCGGAGAGATCCATCATGTGCATTTCCAGGACGTGCCGGATATGCCGAGGGAACTGCTCGACAGTATTACACGGGAAATTCCGGGCACCGGAGTGGCTCCCATCGCCAGGATATTGCGCGCCTTGGCCGCGAAGGGATATGCAGGTCCTTTGTCCGTGGAACTGTTCTATCCAAAGTACCAGGCGGCTGACCCATACGAGCTCGCAAGAACGATTCTTGACAAGTCAAAGCCATTCCTTTGAGCGCATTACACCGTGTAACCCCGTGTAAATACCCTGTTTTCACCAGCGTCCAGATAGTATCCTTACGTCAGCTATACACTGGCCCATGAAACGTCTCCCGCTGGCATCCTTATTTACCCTCACCATCGCCGGCGCGGCGACCACGACCTTCGACTCGGCGGTCAAACCGCTTCTCAGTCAGACCTGCTCTGCTTGCCATAACGACAAGCTCGCTTCGGGCGGCATGACGGTGACGGCATTTCTCGACTCCTCATCAATAGTGGCCAAGCGCGACGGGTGGGAAGTGATCCTGAAGAAGGTCCGCTCCGGGGAAATGCCGCCCAGGGGAATTCCCAAACCTCCCGCGGAACAGGTCGACGCGTTCACGAAGTATCTGACGGCAGAGTTCGACAGGGCGGACAAATCGAGCAAGCCAGACCCGGGCCGGGTAACGGCGCACAGGCTCAACCGAAGCGAGTACTCGAACACCGTGCGGGATTTGCTGGGCGTGGTATTTCGGGCGGACGAAGAGTTTCCGCCTGACGATTCGGGGTACGGGTTCGACAATGTGGGCGACGTGCTGACGGTTTCGCCGGCCCTCATGCAGAAATATCTTTCCGCGGCTGAGCAGATTGCATCCCGCGCCGTGGGAGCGGATCCGCTGCCGAAACCATCGACGTTTATCCGAAAAGACCGCATCCGCCGCTTCGACATCAACACGATTCAGTTGACCGACCGCGCCGAGTTCGATGCGGATTACCTGGTCCGAGTGAACATAATCGGCCACAGGGGTCCCAAGGATATGCCGGTCACACTCGCGATCACGGTTGACGGCAAGACGCTCAAGGCATTCGAGGTTCCGGTGCAGATCAGCGCTGTGAATCAGCAGGGCGGGTCCACCCAACGAAGTTATCAAGAGGTAAAGACGTTCCTGACGGGTGGGGAGCACAGCTTTCGGGCGGAGTTCGTCAACGATCCAGGCTTGAAGGATATTCCGAAAGAGGCGCGCTTCAACAACAACCGGAACATCTATCCGGATACGATCGAAATCATCGGGCCGTTTCCAGGTACTGACCAGCATCCTTCGCAGAAGAAAGTGCTTATCTGCGACCCCGCGGCGGGCGTGGCTTGTGCAGACAAGATCCTGACGTCGCTGGCGCATAAGGCTTATCGCCGCCCGGCGACCAGGACGGAAGTTGCGGAATTACTAAAAGTGTTCGATCGCGCGAAGAACGCGGGCTACACGCCTGCCCAGAGCTTACAGTTTTCCATTACCGCGCTGCTGGTTTCGCCTCAATTTCTGTTTCGGGTGGAAAAGGATCCGAAAGCCGGGACCGTTGGGCGTATTTCAGATTTGGAACTGGCATCGCGACTGAGTTACTTCCTCTGGAGTTCCATGCCGGACGACGAGCTTCTGCATGTCGCGGAGGCAAACAAGCTGCATACGGCGCCCGTGCTGGATGCGCAGTTGAAGCGCATGATTGCCGACCCGAAGTCTTCGGCATTCGCGGATAATTTTGCCGGACAATGGCTGGAGATTCGCAGCCTGGATGCCGTGAAGCCGGATTCGAAGAAATTCCCCGACTGGAATTCCGATCTGCGGGAAGCCATGCGGACTGAGACGAGGATGTTCTTCGAGGCTGTGCTGCGCGATGACCGCCCGGTTTCTGACTTTCTCGACGGGAAATACACCTTCCTGAACGAAATGCTCGCGAAGCACTACGGGATTGAAGGCGTCACCGGGCCGGATTTCCGCAGAGTGGAGCTGAAGACGGATCAACGCAGCGGAGTGCTGACGCAGGGAAGCGTGCTGACGGTATCGAGCTATCCATCGCGAACGTCAGTGGTGCTGCGCGGGAAGTATCTGCTTGAGAATATTTTGGGTGCTCCGCCGCCGCCTCCGCCGCCGGATGTGCCGCGGCTGAACGAAGAGACCGTCGGGGTAGCGAAGTCTTTGCGGGCGCAGATGGAGCAGCATCGGTCCGATGCGGTTTGCGCTTCATGCCATTCGCGGATGGACGTGCTGGGCTTCGGCCTTGAGAATTACGATGCCATCGGGCGCTGGCGCACAACGGACGGCAAGTTTCCGGTGGACCCCGGCGGAGCGTTCCCGAACGGCAAATCATTTTCCACGCCGGCGGAAATGAAAGCGCTGCTGCACGACAACATGCCGGAATTCACGCGCTGTGTGACCGAGAAGCTTTTGACCTATGCTTTAGGGCGCGGCGTGGAAGCATATGACCGGCGCACCGTACAGGATTTGGTGGCGCAGACCGCTGCCCATGAGTACCGTTTTCAAGCCTTAGTAACCGCGATTGTCCATAGCGCGCCGTTTCAACAGCGGCGCGGAGAAAAGCCCAGGCAGGAGTTGTCAAAGAAATGATCGTCACCCGGAAAGCACTTTCGAGAAGAACCATTTTGCGGGGCATTGGCGCGGCGGTGGCGCTGCCGGTGCTCGATGCGATGTCGCCTGCCTTCGCCGCCAGCACGTTACCTGGCGGGCGGCCCGTGCGCGCAGCGTGGTTTTATGTGCCGAACGGAATCGATATGCGGCACTGGACTCCCGCCGAGGAAGGTCCGCTGGGTACGCTGCCCGGAATACTTGCGCCGCTTGAACCGATGAAGAAGGACATCACCATCCTTTCGAATCTGACGGCAAACTGGGGCAGGCCACTGCTGGTCGGGGCGGGCGATCACGGTCGCGCCGCTGCCGCTTACATGTCCGGCATGGAAGTTTACCGAACGGCCGGGGCCGATCTGAAGCTTGGCGTTTCGGGAGATCAGGTAATTGCCAACGCAATTGGCGCTCAGACGAAACTGCCGTCGCTCGAAGTTGGTCTGGAAGAAGCACGCATGGCGGGGAACTGCGATAACGGCTATTCCTGCGCGTACGCTTACAACCTGGCCTGGAAGACCGAAACGCAGCCACTGCCGCCGATTTCGAATCCGCGGAACCTGTTTGAGCGGCTGTTCGGGACGGATATCGTGGAGGCTCCCGCGGCACATGCGCGCAGGCTGGCGATGCGCAAGAGCATTCTCGACCAGGTTTTGGGAGATACGCAGAAGCTGGAATCGAATCTGGGGCCGGTGGATCGCCGGAAGCTGGACGAGTACTTGACTTCGGTTCGCGAGATTGAGCAGCAGGTACAGCGATCGGAAAAAGACGGTATGACCATCGATCCGGGGATGGAAAAGCCTTATGGCGTTCCGCCTGAGTTTCCTGACTATTTTCGGCTCATGACCGATATGATGCTGGTGGCGTTCAAGGCTGATTTGACGCGGGTTTCCACCTGCATGATCGGCCGCGAGGGTTCGACTCGCGCGTATCCGGAGATTGGCGTGCCGGATGGGCATCATCCGCTGACCCACCACATGGGGAATATGGCAATGCTCGATAAGGTTCGCGAGATCAATTGCCTGCATATGCGCCTGTTTGCGGAATTCCTGACCAGGATGAAGGCGACGCAGGAGGGCGATTCGAATTTGCTGGATCAGTCGATGATCGTTTATGGCAGTGGACTTTCGGATGGCAACGTCCATACGCACGATCAGTTGCCGACGGTTCTTGCCGGGCGCGGGGATCACTTCATCAGCCCTGGCCGGCATATCATTTACCAGCGCGAGACTCCGGTAGCGAATCTTTTTGGAACCATGGCGGAACGGATGGGCGTTAGGCCGGAACACGTGGGCGACTCGACGGGCCGGTTGCCTGGGTTGTCGCTGAGCTAATTCGGCTTGAGAGGCTGCGAAACTCGGGGCGGGGAATCCTGCCAGCAATTCTGCCCGCGGACTCGCTTCCAGTTGCCCCACAATTTCGTTCGGCAGTAAAAAAGGTTAGATCATGCAATTTAATGGAAAGCAGCCACTGGGCGTGGTGTACAACACGTCGATGGACAGGCCGGATGCGGCTCTTGCGCTTGCGATGCTGTACGGCTTCACGGGCAAGCGGGAAGCGCGAATCGGATCGGTGTGCGTGAATGGCTCGGGTCTGGGCGCCGCGATTTTTTGCGATTTAGTTGCCCACTTTTATACGCCTGGTCCGCCGCGCAATGCGAATCAGGTGTTGCCGACAGGGCTCGCGCTGGAAAATCCGCTGCCGGCTGACTCGCCGATGGTGTTGGCGGCTGTGGATCGGAAGAACGATAAAGGCCAACCCCGGTATCCGCGTAGTTTTAGCAAAGTGAGCGATACGGCGCTGGCGGAAGCCGTGATCCGCAATGGGGTGATTTATAACGCGGAAGCGGTGGTGGTGTTGAGCGCTCCCGCCACGTATCTCGCGAAGACCCTGGATCTGCAGGGGACTAAGGATATTTATAAGCAGCGGGTGAAACGCCTTGTGATTGTGGATTCGGGGGCACCGCAGGACGTGGCTGCCATGAACCGGGTGCTGGCGGAATGGCCTACGCCGATTTTTTTCTGCGGTAAGGAGGTGGGCCCGGCCGCGGCGTATCCGTCGGCAAGTGTGGAGAAGGATTTTGCATGGGCGCCCGCAAACCCGGTGGTGGATGCGTATAAGGCCTTTCAAGCTATGCCTTACAACGCGCCAGCATGGGATTTGGCGGCGCTGTTGTACGCTGTGCATCCGGATCAGGATTTGTTTGGAGCGGACGCGGGGACGATCCGGATTTCAGCAAACGGCGCCATGTCGTTCGCGGCGGGCGCGGGAAGCCATAAGGCGCTTCGCGTGGATGCGGATAAACGCGAGAAAATCGTGCAGAGTTTCGTGGATTTGGTGAGCGCGAAACCGGCTGCGCCGCAGCAGAGGTTTAGGCCGCCTCAGGCCGATGTCAAAGCGGCCCCCAAAGCAGCGGAAACGAAAACCCCTTAGAAATTCGGAGCCGTCACCAAACGTGAAGAGCAGTTACCAAACGTTTGAAGCCACAACTTCGGGCTGAGCGGCCGTATTGCCCAGCACGCGGTTATGAAGCACAATCTCCACATTCTTGTCTTCCCAACCCGCGGGAAGTTTGTTAAGGATAGTGCCCAGTTCCAGCGGGTCCGCCAGCAGCCGCCCGGCTGCTTCGGTGCCGAACTGCTTGATGCCGGCCGAAACAATCAGCAGGCCGCCTGTTGGGGAGTTTCGAATTCGGGCAATCAGGCTGTAGTCTTCCGGCGTCGATCCGTCATCCTTGGCGGGGGTCGTCCAGATGCGTTCGTGACCTTTCAGGGTGTCGACCAGGGTTGGCGTCAGGTCGGGTGTCCAGCGGAACTGCAGGCGCCAGTTCTGGCTCAATTCCATGGTCCAGCGGTTTGAGAACGAGCCGATCAGATAAGCCTGTGAACGGCGCAGGTCGGCAAACGGAACGCTGCTCGCCAGCATGACGCGGACCGGGTGAGACCGGCGAGCGAGCATGAGGCTAACCTCGTTCGCGGCCACCATATCGCCGAAGCCGATGTACTGGTTCATAACGGCAACCATATCCGAGCCGTCGATCTCGTTCGGCGGCAGTTCAATTCTGATCTGACTGCCGTAAGGAGCCAGCGGCAGCCGTTTTGCGTTTAGCAGCGCGGCGCGGCGCGACGGCATATAAACAATCGGGTGGCCTACACCGATGAGCATCGCGTCATTCGATTGCATGACGGGCGCCCAGAATTTTTGGAACGCTTTCTCGCGCGGGTCTGCGCTCCACCTCAAGAAGAGCAGCACCGCAATAATCGCGATACCCAGCCCGGCAAAGGCCAGGATTACACCTTTCGCCGATTTTCTCTCGGACTGCGCGTCCCCTGGCAGCAACGCCGGCGATGGCGGCAATTGCGGTAGGGTTTCGGCGGGAGTGACCTCTTCCGCCGCAGGCGACGCAGTCACCACCTGCAATAGTTCCGCCGCGTGCGCCGCATTTCTGAGGGCGGCGTAACGGAACTCGGGCGCGTACGAGCCGGACGGGAGTTCTATAAGAATGGAAGCGGAAGAGCCGTCCGCCGTCACATAATACTGCGCCAGGCGCTTTCGGACTTCACGCGCGCCTACGCGAACGATAGTATCTTCACCGAGACCGCTGTCAGGCCGGCGACCGAACACCTCAATGGCGATTGCCCGCTCTTTCAGAGAGCCCGCATCGCCCGCCAAAGACTTCTCGCATACGAATTCGAGAAACTGCTGGCAACGCTTGCTTCCGTGGAACGCGGGGCTGAGGAGGACTGCCCGCAACTGAGCGAGTATCTCCTCTGACTTTGGCGCATTTGGGTCTCGCGCCAAACCCGTTTCATCGGCATGCGTGGCCGTTCTGCTCATTTAAGACCCCTTGCCCAACGCTTGCGCGAACTGACGATTGGCACCATTCTGCATCGTAGCCAGTTGGAATGCAAGCCTAACACTCGTATCACGATTCTATCCGATGAGGCGCGGAGCCGGTTCCCCTGCCAGTAACTGCACTGAAGCGGTTTCGCCGGGGGTCTCGCAACTAGCTGATTTCAATAAGCGGCTCACGGTGAAACACCGTGTAACCCGTTGAGCGGGCCGGCGAAAGCTTATAGAGTTACTATCATTCGAGGGGTCATTAAGTTAGTTCCTCACGACAGCTTCAAAAACATGAAACCGCACGCAGCTAGTGCGGGTACAAGGAGAGTTACCCATGAATCGGTTATTGACTTTCGTCGCAACCGCTCTCGTTTTCGCCTCATGCGCATTCGCTCAGAATGCAACAGGGACAATTGACGGTCGGGTGACCGATGCATCCGGAGCAGCCATCCCGGGCGCATCCGTTACCATCGAAAACCAAGCCACGAATGTTCGCCAAACGCAACAAACCAACTCCGAGGGAAGATTCTATCAACGATATCTCGCCACCGGCAAATATAGCGTTACAGTTCAAAGGACCGGCTTTCAAAAGTACGTCCAGTCGAACCTTCAGCTCGACGTGGAACAAACCATCACCCTGGCGATTCCGATGCAGGTTGGTGAAGTAACTTCCACGATCGAGGTGCAGGCGAACGCGGCCCAGTTAGCGACGGAATCCGCGACCGTGTCCACCGCCATCGGAACTAAACAAATTCTCGACCTGCCTTTGGGCGGAAACCGGAACGTGCTGTCCCTGGCGTCCCTTGTGCCCGGCGTGATCAGCGGTGGCGGTTCGACTCCGTGGATCAGCGGCGGCAGAAACGACTACAACGATGTGACCATCGATGGCACCTCCGTCATTGTGCCGGAAAACAACGTGAGCCACCTTCAGGTGGGTTACACGCCGCTTGAGGATAGCGTTGCCGAGTTCTCGGTGGTGACGAACTCGCTCGCCCCGGAATATGGGCGCACCGGCGGCGGCAGCATCAATATCGCGACGCGGTCAGGCGCGAATAAGCTAAACCTGGACCTTTTCGAATTTTTCCGCAATAACGTTTTAAATGCCAACAGCTGGGGCAACATCCGCAACAACCTGCCCAGAAGTATTACGCGCTACAACCAGTTCGGCGGAACGCTGGGTGGCCCCGTAGTCATTCCTCACATCTACAACGGCAGGAACAAGACCTTCTTCTTTGTCAGCGAGCAGAGCGTACGGACGCCGAGTTCGTCCACGCCTTCAGGCAGCGTCCCGACCGACCAATGGCGCAGCGGAAACTTCAGCGGCTTTACTAATGGCGCCAGCGGCGGCATCGGTTCGCCAGTCACCATCTACGATCCTAAGACCGCCGCCGCAAATTCCGCGTGCCCGGCAACACAGCCTGTTTGCTTCCGCAGCCCTTTCCCTAACAACACCGTTCCGGATAGCCGAATCGATCCTGTTGCCAGGAAGCTGCTGGCATATTGGCCCAAGCCGAATAATCCCACCGGTGTCACGAATCAGGCGCTGCAAACAAACAACTGGCGCACCCAGGGCACGGCAAACAATCCCGTGGACCAGATCGATGCGCGCATCGATCACAATTTCTCGGAGAAATTCCGCATCTACGCCCGCGGTTCGAATCAGACCGGAGTCAATACCGATTTCAACGGCTATGGCAATGTGGGCACCAGCAGCGGCTCCGGACCGAATAACTATTACAACCGCAACATTACAGCCAACGCGATCTACACCCTTACTCCGACCACGATCCTGAATTTCAACTACGGTTTCGCCCGAGCCGTGGCTTTGCGCTATCCCTTCTCTGAAGGCACCAAGCCGTCCGACATCGGATTGCCTGCCAGCCTGGACGGCGTGGTGGATAATTTCGAGTTCCCGCAGATCAGTGTCAGCGGCAACACATCGGGCTACAGCCTCGGTCAGGCGTCGTTCACGACCCTGTTGAACAGGCCAATGTCGCATGTGTTTCGCAGTGACATCACCAAGATCTACGGCAAGCACACGCTCAAGGCGGGTTTCACGTGGGAGAAGTTGCTTGTCAACTTTACACAGCTTGGCAGCCCGGATGGGCAGTTCAGCTTCGGCAGCGGCTATACGCAGCAGAACGCTTCCGCCGGTAGTTCAACCACCCAGGGCAATGGCTTCGCGACATTCCTGCTGGGTCTCCCCAACAACAACGGGAACGACATTCAGTTCACGTATTCCGCAGCCACGGCCAGTGCTTATGCCGGCGGCTATGTTCAGGATGATTTCAAAATCACACCGAAACTGACCGTGAATCTGGGCGTTCGCTGGGACGTGGACATTCCGCGCACCGAGCGTTACAACCGGTTGAGCTATTTCGATCTGAACGCACCTTCTCCGTTGCAGGGTCAGGTGAAGGCCAGCGCCATCTGCCCGAGTTGCGGCAACCTTGTCGGCGCCATGCGCTTTGTGGGCGCTTCCGATGCGAAGTACGGTCGTCACCAGGTTCCCACTAACTGGAATGACTGGGCTCCGCGCATCGGCTTCGCATGGAACGTCCAGCCGAAGATGGTGATCCGCGGCGCATATGGGATTCTCTATGCTCCCTCTGTCTTCCAGGCAGCCGGAACCTCCGGAACGTCCGGTACCGAAGGGTTCACCGGCGGTACCGCGCTGAATACCTCACTCGACAGCGGCACCACGTTTGTGGCGAGCCTGAGCAATCCGTTCCCGAACGGTATCTCAAAACCGCTGGGCGCAACCAACGGCCCTATTAGCGGCACGCTCACAGACATCGGCGGCGGCGTGCAGGATAGCTTTTTTAACGACACGCACAACCCCATTGTTCAGCAGTGGAACTTCACTATTCAGCGCGAAGTAAAAGGCGGCTGGATTGTTCAGGCGGGCTATCTCGGAAGCAAGGGGCAGCACCTGCCGGACGGCGAAAGCAGCATTACTTACAACCAGTTGCCGGCGTCCTTCCTGCCACTCGGCAATGCGCTGAACGCGCTCGTTGCGAATCCGTTCTTCGGGCTCATTCAGAACCCGACGTCGCAGTACGCGCAGCCGACCATTAAAGCCAGCCTGCTGCTCGATGCGTATCCACAGTACAGCGGCCTGAGCTCGTTCCGGAAGCCCGGCGCGAACTCGAATTACCAGGCGTTTATTCTTTCCGCGGAACATCGGTTCAGCCACGGTCTTTCGACCCTGGTGAGCTTCACCGGCGGCAAACTGCTGGACGATGCTTCGCAGGTGGTCACGTTCGTAGGCGCGGCGGGTTCCAAGCAGGATTATTACTGCCGCAAGTGCGAAAAGTCTGTTTCTTCTCAGGATGTCCCCCGTCGCCTGGTTGCCAATGCAAACTGGGAACTGCCGTTCGGAAAGAATCGGCATTTCTTTGGCTCCGTTCCGAGAGCGGCGGATTTCATGATCGGCGGCTGGCAGGTGAACGGGATCGTGACATTCCAGCGCGGAATTCCCATCGCGATCAGCAACGGCGGCAACAGCAGCGGTCTGAACAGCCCCGGTATTCGCGCAACCACCAACGGAACAGACCCGGAAAACACGGGATCCATTGCGGATCGTTTGAATAACTACTTCAAACAGTCGGCATTCTCGCAGACTCCGAACTTCGCGTTCGGTAATGTGGGACGGTTCCTCCCCAACGTCCGCGGGCCAGGGACTCACAACGTCGATTTCTCGATCTTCAAGAACTTCAAGCCCCTCGAGAGCACGACTGTGCAGTTCCGCGCCGAAATGTTCAACGCGACCAACTCATTTACGTGGGGCGGTCCTGGCACAACTGTAAACAGCCCGTCCAACTTCGGGATTGTTACCAGTGCCAGCGGCAACAGAACCATGCAGTTGGGCCTGAAGCTGTACTACTGATAAAACCAAAAGCTGTTCGGTACAAACCCGCGCGGGTCCCTCAACAGGGCCCGCGCCGTTTGTATTTAGGAGTGGAGTGGCGCGTGCAGTTTTTGGGCTGGTGCGATTAAATTACCGTCCACTCTGGCCACTTTTCCGGCGAACGTTTTCCAAATGGAGCGATCACAACGCCACGCGCCTCAGCGCATCCATTGCCTTCTATACACTTCTTTCTCTCGCGCCGCTGGTGATTCTTGCCACCGCCATAGCTGCAATTGTGTTCGGGCGAACCGCTGCCCAGGCACGGCTGCTGAACGAGGTCAATACCATGATCGGCCACCAGGCAGAGGAATTCGTGCGGGGCATGATCCGGAATGCTGACCAACCGGCGCGGGGGACACTTGCCGCTGTGGTGAGCTTATCGGTCACGCTCTTTGGCGCTTCCGGGGTCTTTGGCGAATTGCGCGCCGCGCTGAACACCATGTGGGATGTTACGCAAGCCGCTACCGGTGGTATCGTGAACGCGGTCAAGCAGCGGCTGTCTACTTTCTGGATGGTGCTCGCTGTTGGCTTTATTCTGCTGATTTCGCTCGCGATCGACGCCACGCTGCAGATACTCGGCAAATATGTGTGGCACTTTCCCGCCATTACTGGCCCAATAGGAGAACTGATCGGGCTGGGAAGCTCAGCAGTGGCTACCACCGTGATATTTGCCGGGATATTCAAATACGTGCCTGAAACGAAAGTGGAGTGGAGAGACGTCTGGGGCGGCGCGATTGTGACAGCGATTTTGTTTATGGCCGGAAGAGTCCTGATCGGGTTCTACATCACCAAAGTCGCAGTAGGTTCGGCGTACGGGGCGGCGGCTTCGCTGGTGGTCATTATCGTTTGGGTCTACTATTCAGCCATCATCTTCCTGTTCGGCGCCGAATTTACGCACGTTCTGATCCAGGATAAGGCGGAGCGTCGTCGGGCGTCCAGAGCTGGTTTGGCGCACAACCCGCGCGCCGTTCAACTACGGGAACGGGATCGCGGCGAGGGGACAATTTCAGGGGGTCATCCTTCACACTGAAACAATTGCCAGTGTCCTGAGTTAGCAAAACCAATTGTGGGCGGGATGGCATTTCGCGCGGCGGTTGGTAACCGCCGCTCCGCCGTTCCGAAGCGTGTCAGGAGAGTTAGAAAGATAGCCCGCCAATTTAGGCGGATCACCTTTTCCGATAAGAGTGCTTCGTTCTTAGCAAGGAACTTTTAACTCAGCACACTAGAGCACGATGCGCTGATCGCCGTCGCGGCGCGTGACGTGCTCGCGGTCGAGATATTCGAGCAAAGGGATGGCGAATTTGCGGGAGACTCCCGTCCACTCCTTGAATTCGGAGACAGCGAACCGCTCGCCCTTGCGGCCTGCTACACTCGCGCGCATTTGCGCACACACGGAAGCATGAAGCACCAAATCGTCCGAAATGCGGACCAGCTTGTTTTCGCGTAAGAGGAGTTGAAGAAGCGACCTGGCCCGGGCAGATTCAATGCCGCATGTCTTCAGTACCTCGGCAACAGAAGGCGCGGTCAGGCCAGCCTTTTCGAAAGCTGCTTCCATTGTGTTGCGCGCCTGCTCTTCATCTATCTTCAAGATCACGCGGTGAGTGGCCAGACGAACCACCTCGCCATCCTGTACGACTTCCGGCGCGGCGCTGGCCAGGATGTAATGGAAGACCTCCGGGGCCAGGTCTCCCTTGAGATCCTGCTTCGGAATGCCGGTCAGAAGGGTGTTGGTTTTGTGAAATTGTCTTACCTTTTCACTGAGAGCTTTCTTCAGCTCCAGGGTGCGCTCGGGCGCGATTACCCAATCGCCCGCGACCGGTTTGGCCGGATCGGGAACTCCGGTGATTGCGCTTAGCTCGGAAACGGGAATGCCTTTGGGGCGCTCCGCGATGAGCAGGTTCACGCGCGCTTTCGTGTCCCCGTCAAGCAATGCGGCCAGTCGCTGAGGATCGTACTTTCGACGCGTGATGTCGACAACAACGCCGCCCCCGATCGTGATCACCGGCGAAAACATGCGCACAATAAAGCGGTCACCCGGCAAGACCAGTGCCGGCTCGCGCAATGCGATCCGTGCCCACGCGGAGGCGCCGGGTTTGAGAGAGGCTCGCCTGTCGGGGAATCGGACTTCGGCCTCAATCGATGCCGCGCCTATGTGCAGATGGATCGGCGAATTGTTCCTGAGTGGCTTCGCGTGGGGAAGCAGATCAAGCCGCGTATCGATCACGCTCACAGCAGCGAATTTGCCCGCTTCACTGAGCACCATGCCGCGACTGATCTCGCCAGCCTCAATCCCCGCGAGGTTCACTGCCGTGCGCTCTCCGGCACGCGCGCGGTCGGCGGCTTCTCCATATACTTGCAGCCCTCGCACGCGGAGCCGGCGGCCTGTGGGATAAAGCTCGACCTCCTGCTCGGGGCTTAGCGTGCCTGATATCAGGGTTCCTGTCACCACGGTGCCAAAGCCCTTCATGGAGAATGACCGGTCGATCGGCAGCCGGAAATAGCCACCCGTCTGCTTCTGACGAACCGCGATTGCGGCTCGCTCCAGTTCCGCGCGAAGTTCGCTAAGCCCCGAACCCGTTACGGAGCTGACCGAGACTTTCGCGGCTTTTTCCAGAAAAGAGCCGGCGACCATTTCCTCGACTTCCAGGCGCACAAGGTCGACGATTTCCTCATCCACACTGTCTGCTTTCGTGAGTGCGATCACTCCCGCCCGCACGCCAAGCATGCGGCAGATATCGAAGTGTTCGCGGGTCTGCGGCTTGATAGATTCATCGGCCGCAATGACGAACAGAACCATATCGATTCCCGCCGCGCCCGCCAGCATGTTGCGAATGAAACGCTCGTGGCCAGGCACGTCGATGAAGCCAAGACGAACGTCTTTCGTAAGCTGCAGGTGCGCGAACCCGAGGTCGATAGTGATGCCGCGCCGCTTCTCTTCGGCGAGGCGGTCGGCATTGGTCCCGGTCAGGGCTTTGACAAGGGAAGTTTTGCCATGATCGATGTGGCCGGCAGTGCCAACGATAATATTTCTCATGGCGTCATCTCAATTGTTCTCATGGTAATCGGCCTGCTGACGCTCCTTGCGGGCTCGCTGGCGTATTGCCTGCTCGCGATTATTGCGGCTGCCCGGTTTCGCGCGAGTGGCGGCGCCTTGCTGCCGGGTTATCCTCCAGTCTCTGTGCTGAGGCCATTGTCCGGCGCCGCGGACAACACGGAACCAAATCTGCGCAGCGTTTTTATGCAGCGGTATCCGCAATTCGAAGTCCTGCTCTCTGTCCATGAAGAGTCAGATCCGGCTGCCGCAATTGCCAGACGCGTTATGGCTGAGTTTCCGGAGATTCCGTCGCGGTTAATCGTGGCGGGCGTTTCGCCGCTGCCCAACGCGAAGGTTTGGAGTCTGCGTGCGCTGCTGCCTTTCGCGCGGCACGAAAACGTTGCTATGACAGACAGCGATATCCGGTGGGAGCCCAACTGCCTGCGCATTGTGATTTCTGAACTCTCGGCGCCGCGTGTTGCCCTTGTGACTTGCCCGTATCGCGCGGCGGGTGGGCCGAGCATGTGGTCGGTTATTGAAGCCATGGGCCTGAACACGGATTTCCTCGCCGGCATGTTGACCCAGCGCATGTTGAACGGCATGGATTTTGCAATCGGCTGCACTATTGCCACGCGGCGCGCCGAGCTTGATGCAATCGGCGGCCTGGAGTATCTGCAGAAGTTTCTCGCCGAGGATTTTGTGATGGGCAATCGCGTGGCGCAAAACGGCGGGAAGGTGGTCTTGTCGCGAAGCGTCATCGAACACCACATCGGTAATGACAGCTTTCTCAACAATTGGAAACACCGGCTGCGATGGGCTCGCAGCACGCGCCGTTCCCGCCGCATGGGGTATTTGGGGGAAATCTTCACTAAGCCCCTGGCGCTTGCTCTGCTGCTTTGGATCGTTTCACCGGGCGCGTGGGGCTTCGTGCTGATCGCGCTGTTTTTCCGGGGGGCGGTTGCATGGGTCACCGCGGTGGAAATCCTCAATGATCCGCTGATACAGCACTACTGGTGGCTGCTGCCGCTGGAGGACGTCTCCAGCTTTGTGACATGGGTGTTGGGCTTCTTCGGAAAGACCATTACGTGGCGCGGCAGGAAACTTGAGGTGATGCGGGACGGGAGTTTCGGGCAGTGAGCCTCCGCGCTGATCTACTGAGCCGCGCACGAATATCCACCTTCCCCCTTGACAGCCGACAGTATGTCCGTGGCCGTGATCCACACTCCGAAGTGCATTCAAGCGGGGAAGCAGCACTACTCGCGGTCGGTAAATGCCGGGGAGGAAACTTGAGGTGATGCGGAACGGGCGTTTCGGGCGGTAAGGGCTTCGAGTTCCGCGAGGGTTCGGGGCCAATCGGATCCGAGTAAACGAGACAGCCCGCGGTCGGCAAGAATTTTGCCCCCGGTCTGACATTTAGCGCAATAGTTCGTCTCGTTATCGGCGTAACGGATGCGCAGGATTTTTTCTCCGCAAACGGGACACGCCTTTCCATAGCGTCCATGCGCCGCCATGTCTTCACGAAAGGCCGTGACCTTTTCGGGAAAGGCTTCACGAGCTTCCGCCGAAAGGCGATCCACCCAGAGCCTAAGCGTGCCCTGCGTGGATTCGTATAGGCGCGCCCATTCATCGGGCTTCAACTTTTGTGTCTGCGCGAGTGGAGACAGCTTTGCGGCGTGCAGAATCTCATCCGAGTAAGCGTTGCCGATTCCGCTAAGCACGCGCGGGTCTGTGAGGGCTCGCTTGAGCGTGTGATTCTCCGCCGCCAGTGCCGCGCGAAACCCTTCAAATGTCGCCGTGAGAACGTCGATGCCGCCCGGATCAATGCACCGCAAATTCTCTTCGCCCTGGAAAACGTGAAGAGACGCGCGGCGCTGCGTTCCGGCTTCTGTCAGGGTGAGCGATCCCCTTGGGAAATCAAATGCCGCAATGTTTTGCCGACCCTTCAACCCGGCACCTGCCGGCCGCCAATGCAGACGACCCGCGACCATCAGGTGCAGCACCAGCCACAGGTCATCCTCAAGCCCCATGGCGATGCGTTTGCCGACTCGTTGAAGCTTCGTGACGGCGCGCCCTTCCGCTTCGGCCAAAGGCGGCTGAATCGTTCGGAGCAGAAAAGGTTTGGCCAACCGCGCGCGCACCAACGGCTGGCCCAAAATGCGAGGGTTGAGCGCTTCGATATACGCGTTGATGTCCGGCAATTCCGGCATCGGCGAAAACTACTCTCTGAGTTCCTATTTTTTGAGTTCTTCGATGAGCGCCGGAACCACCTGGAACAGATCGCCGATAATCCCGTAATCGGCTACTTCGAATATCGGCGCTTCCGGATCTTTGTTGATGGCGACAATTGTCTTCGAGCCCTTCATGCCCACCAGATGCTGAATGGCGCCCGAGATACCGACGGCCACATACATCTTCGGCGCAACTGTCTGACCGGAACTGCCGACCTGCCGCTCCATAGGCAGCCAGCCGTTATCGCAGATGGGGCGCGAGGCCGCGAGTTCCGCGCCCAGCGCGTCCGCGAGCTTCCGCACGATCTCGATATTCTCGGCCTCTTTGATTCCGCGGCCGACCGAGACGATGATCTCCGCCGCGCCCAAATCCACAGCGCGCGCCGACTCCCGGAACAGCTCGAGCGGCTTCGTCCGAATCTGTGCCGCGCTGAGTTCAGGAGTAAACGTTTCGACCGTCGGACTTCCGGCCTGAAGCGTGTCCGCGCGAAATGCCCCGGCTTGTACAGAGAGCAGATGAGGAGCATCGCCCTCGAACCGAACGTCGGCATTCATCTTGCCCTGGAACAGTTGGCGGATGGCTACCAGCGATCCATCGGCAATGCGATGCCCCACGATGTCGCTCACGAGAACGCGACCCAGTGCGGTGGCCAGTTTCGGTGCGTAATCACGCACCTGGTAAGTGTGGGGGAAAACTACGAACCGGGGCTTATGGGCTTCGATAAGCTGCCGAAGAGCCGTCGTATAGCCATCGGGAGTGTAGTCTTTCAGCAGTTCGTGAGAGAGCGAGTGGACCTTGTCGATCTTGTACCCGGTGAGAGCGTCCGCACTGCCGGGCACCGCCGCAAACAGTGGCAGCCCAAGTTCGGCCGCGAACTGTTGACCCGCGGCGAGCGCCTCCAGCGCCATCTTGTGCAACTTGCCCTGATTCTGTTCGATGAAAACCAGCACGCCGCTCATATGACCCTCGCTTCGAAACGCAGCTTTTCCACGAGCTGCGCCGCGGCTTCTTTCGGCGGCCCTTCGAATATCTGTGATTTCTTAGACTTCTCTGGCAAATAAATACGTTCCACGCGAATGGATGAAGCGGAAGCGCCGATAAGTTCCGCGGCGGCGAGTTTCCTTACCTCTTTGGACTTCGCTTTCTTGATTCCCATCAAAGTCGCATAACGCAGTTTTGTTGCGCCGGACTGGATAGTCAGCAACGCCGGCAGCTGCATATCCACATGCTGGAACCAGCCGTCTTCTAATTCACGTTTGACCCGAATGCCGCCGGCCTCCGGCTCGATATTCATAATCAGGGTTCCATGCGGCAGACCCATAAGTTCCGCCATAATCACGCCCGTTTGACCGAACCCAAGATCGTCCGACTGCAATCCGGTTAAAACAAGATCGGGCTGTTCGCCTTCAAGCGCTTTCGCGAGAATTCGGCCCAGCGCAAGCGGATCGGTTACGCCTTGATCCGCGGTTTCAATGTGAATGGCCCGGTCGGCGCCTTTAGCCAGCGCCTCGCGGATAGTTTGCCCGGCGCGCTCCGGCCCGGCGCAGAGCACCACAACCTCCCCACCCTGTTTCTCTTTCAACTGCAGCCCGGCTTCGAGCGCATACGCATCCGGCTCATTGATCTCATACGCGAGATCCGCGTCTTCAATCCACGTTCCAGAGGGATTCACCTTCAGCAGGCTGTCCCTCGCCGGGACCTGCTTAATGGCGACGACGATCTTCATGTACTGTTACTCCGTAAATTTTTTGAAAATCAGAGCACCGTTCGTGCCACCGAAGCCGAATGAATTCGTAAGAGCGTATTCGATTTTCATGGGGCGCGGTTCGTTTGGGATGTAATCGAGATCGCATCCCGGGTCGGGTGTCTGGTAATTGGCGGTGGGCGGCGCGACTTGCTCGCCAAGCGCGCATACGACGATGCCGGCCTCAAGTCCGCCGGCCCCGCCCAACAGGTGGCCGGTCATACTCTTGGTGGAACTGACGGCCAGCTTCTTCGCATGGTCGCCAAAAGCCCGCTTCATCGCAATTGTCTCGGCCTGGTCGCCAAGCGGCGTCGATGTGCCGTGAGCGTTGATGTAGTCGATCTGCTCGGGATTGATTTTCGCGTCTTTCATGGCATTGCGCATCACGCGGAACGCACCCTCGCCATCTTCCGGCGGCGCGGTGAAATGGAACGCATCGCCACTCATTCCGTAGCCAACTACTTCGGCCAGAATCGGCGCGCCGCGCTTCTTCGCGACTTCCAGTTCTTCAAGAATCAAAATGCCGGAGCCCTCGCCGACCACGAACCCGTCGCGGTCTTTGTCGAAAGGGCGAGAGGCATGCGCGGGGTCTTCATTCCGTTGGGACATCGCGCGCATCGCCGCAAAGCCGCCAATTCCCATGGGTGTGATGCAGGCTTCGGTGCCGCCGCAAATCATCACATCCGCGTCGCCACGCTGAATGATCTTGAACGAATCGCCAATGCAGTGCGCGCTGGTGGTGCAGGCCGTTGCGGTAGCGGAGTTGGGGCCCTTCGCGCCCGTGCGAATGGATATATAGCCGGAAGCGAGATTGATAATGGTAGCCGGAATAAAGAACGGGGAAATACGGCGCGGGCCGTGTTCGAGCAGGTTTCTGTGCTCGCGCTCGATCACTTCAAATCCGCCAATGCCGCTGCCAATGTAAACGCCCACTTGTTCGGCGTTTTCTTCCGTGACCTTCAGCCCTGAACTCCGCAGCGCATCTTCAGAGGCGGCGATCGCCAGCTGAATAAAGCGGCCCATCTTCTTGATCTCTTTTTTCTCGATAAACCGTGAGGGATCGAACTGCTTGATCTCGCCTGCGATCTGGCAATTAAATAGAGACGCGTCGAAAGATTCGATACGGGAGATTCCGGACCTGACGTCCATCAGCGCCTTCCACGTTTCAGCTGTGGTATCGCCGATAGCGGTCAGCAGACCAACTCCAGTGACTACGACTCTGCGGGGAATAAAATTACTCCTTATAGCCGGTTCACACACCCCCGACACTCATCCGATGCGCGGTACCGGAAAACGATGCCGGGCAGAATCATGTCGGGCGAGGGCGAGGGCGATTGCTATTTCTTCTTGCTTTCGATGTAAGTGACGGCGTCGCCAACAGTGGCGATCTTCTCGGCATCTTCGTCGGGAATTTCAAGTTCAAAGGCTTCTTCAAAAGCCATGACGAGTTCGACAATGTCGAGCGAATCCGCGCCCAGATCATCGACGAACGATGCCTTGTTGTCTACCTGGCTCTCGTCAACACCCAACTGCTCGACGATAATCTGTTTGACTTTTTGCTCTACAGCTGATGCCATGATTTCCTCCACTATATCCTGGATGACGTTCTTTCCCGCTTGACAGATGTTGACGCCGGGCCAAGAGACGCAAAGCTCTGATCTTACACTATGTGGGGAAACAGACGCTAACGAGAGTCTTGGTTTACCAGGGGCCGATTAAAAAATCTGTGGCGTCTGGGGCACGGTTTTAATACCCGCTCCGCGACGGGACATCGGTCGCGAGATTTGGAAAGCGGGCACACTGGCGTTTGGTCGAAAGCGCTCCTGGAAACTCGATTGGCCAAAATTTACGGCGGAATCCCCATCCGTTAGAGACTACGGACTCCCAAACCACCCGTCCGCCCAATCAGCACTCATACCCAGCACCAAAAATTTCCCGCCAAACGCGGAGAATACGGACCAAACCCAATTCAAAATCCCCTATCGTCAACAAAACAAACCAAAAACCACCAAATCGAATTGGCTTGGCTATGGCTTTGGAAAGGCTTTGCCACGCCCCAACCCCGTCTAAACGTTCCGCCGTCCCCGCACGTCAAGCCATTAGTGATCCATCTTCGCGCGTCCTAACTCCCGGCGTACCCTACATGACTCCAGCAACCAAAATCCCCTTGCCAGCCGCCGGCAACGGAAGCCCCGCATCCCAGGCCGAAATCGCCCAAGCCCAGGCCGCCGCCGCCCGTTACCGCTGCGAATTTGTAGACCTCCGCGAAGGCGCCATCGATCACGACCTCTTTCGTTCCATCCCGGTCGACCTCATGTTCCGGTACAACTTTGTGCCCCTCGGCGCCAACAACGGAACCCTCGACATCGCTCTTTCCGACCCCCGCAACCTTTCCACCATCGACGAACTCAGCCTCCTTCTCCACAAAAAGCTGCGGGTCCGCGTCGCAACCGCCTCCCAAATCGGCGACCTCCTCAAAAAGACCGAGCAATCCCAGCGCGTCCTCGAAGAAGTCACCGAAGGCTTCGCGCTCGACGTCATTGGCGACGACGAAAACTCCGAAGAAACTCTCTCCATCGACAAACTCGCCGCCGGCGACAGCGACATCGCCCCGGTCATCAAGCTCGTCGACACCACCATCTTCAACGCCCTCGAACGCCGCGCCTCTGACATCCACATCGAATCGCGCGATCAGGAAGTCGTCATCAAATACCGCATCGACGGCGTGCTCCACTACGCCATGCCCCCCATCGCGAAAGACTGGCACTCCACCATCATTTCGCGCATCAAAGTCATGAGCGAACTCGACATCGCCGAGCGCCGCGTCCCCCAGGACGGTCGTTTCCGCGTCCGTTACAAAGGCCGCCTAATCGATTTCCGCGTCTCCATCATGCCCACCATTCATGGGGAAGACGCCGTGCTCCGCGTCCTCGACAAAGAGTCCATGAGCGAGAAATTCGCCAAGCTCTCGCTCGATGTCGTTGGCTTCGGCGCAGCCGACCTCGTCAAGTTCCGCCGCTACATCGCCGAACCGTACGGGATGGTCCTCGTCACCGGCCCCACCGGCTCCGGTAAAACCACCACCCTCTACGCCGCGCTCAGCGAGATCAAGAACGACGAAGACAAGATCATCACCATCGAAGATCCCGTCGAATACCAGCTCAAAGGCATCACGCAAATCCCCGTGAATGAGAAGAAGGGTCTCACCTTCGCCCGTGGCCTCCGCTCCATCCTCCGTCACGACCCCGACAAAATCATGGTCGGCGAAATCCGCGATCAGGAAACCGCCCAAATCGCCATCAACTCCGCCCTCACCGGTCACCTCGTCTTCACCACCGTCCACGCCAACAACGTTGTGGACGTGCTCGGCCGCTTCCTTAACATGGGCGTCGAAGCCTACAATTTCGTCTCCGCGCTGAACTGCATCCTTGCCCAGCGCCTCGTCCGCATCAACTGCGAACACTGCAAGCGCCCCGTCAAATACTCGGAAGAGCTTCTCAAAGAGAGCGGCCTCCCTCTCGAAGAATGGCGCGATTTCGAAGGCATGGAAGGCCCCGGCTGCTTCGAATGCGGCGGCACCGGCTTCCGCGGCCGAACCGCCATACACGAACTGCTCGACCTCAGCGACCGCATCCGCGAACTCATTCTCGATCGCCGCCCCGCCAGCGAAATCAAGCGCGTCGCGCGCGAAGAAGGCATGACCTTCCTCCGCGAATCCGCCATCGAAAAGGTCCGCTTCGGCATCACAACCCTCAAGGAAATTAACAAGGTGACCTTCATCGAATGAGTGCCCTCGACTCCATCAAAGCCATTCTGCGGGACCCTCCGCCGGAGTTTGCCTTCGAAATCTCGGCGTCGGGCATCGCCATGTCGCGCACGCGTCCGCCCGCCACCCTGCAATACGCCGCGCTGCCGGAAGGCGCAGTCGTCCCTTCGCCCGTCAAGGACAACGTTCACGACGCCGTCGCGCTCGCCGATGCCGTTCGCAAATTGATCCCCGCCGGTTCGGCGCGTGGACGCCGTACCGCCACCCTGATCCTGCCCGATAACGCCATGCGTCTCGCCGTGATCGACTTCGCAACGCTTCCCGATAAGGAAGAAGAACGCCTCTCGCTCATCAAATTTCGGCTTCGCAAAACCCTGCCCTTCGACATTGACGAAGCCGCCTTCTCCTGCCACGTGCAGGCCGGAAACAAAGTACTCGCAGCCATTGCCCCCGTCGAAGTCGTAGCCCGTTACGAAGCGCCGTTTCGCGCCGCCGGAATACACCCCGGCTTCATCACCGCCTCATCGCTCGCCATGCTCGAACTGATGCCCGCGAAGGGATCGGTCCTCGTCGCCCATCTCGCGCCCGGCGCACTCACAGTTCTCGCGCTCGAAGACGGCGTAATAACTCTCATCCGCACCTTGGAGCTTTCCGGTCCCGACGAAATCTCAGCCGACATTTACCCGACCCTCGTGTACATTGAAGACCATTTCGGACATCGCCCCGACAAACTGCTTCTAGCGGGATTCGGTGACGACGCACAATCCGCCGCGACCCGCCTGGCAATCGAACTCGAAATCGAAACCCAGCCAATAGCCGCCGCAAACCCCGGCCTAACCGGCTACCTCCAATCCCAAAAGGCCGCCGCATGATTCATCCGATATCCAAACCGCGGGGCGGGCATTCCTGCCCGCGGACTGGCTTTCAGCCAGTCCGCCGACCGAAGGTCGGCCGAGCCTTCGCCCAAGAGGCCACTGCATGAAAATACCCATAAACCTGGCCCGCGAACCCTTCCGCCGCGACCGCCCCATCCTAATCGCCTCCGCCCTAACCGGGATCGCGCTCTTAATCTCTCTAATCATCCTAATCACCATCGCAATCTCCGAACGCCAAATCTCCATCCAGGCCCAAAACGAACTCAACAAACTCAATCGCCAACTAACCAACATCCGCGCCGAACAAGCAAAACTCGATCGCGAAATGCGTCTCCCCGGCAACGAAATCGTCCTCGACCGCAGCATCCTGATCAACACCCTCATCCGGCGCAAAGCCATCAGCTGGACCCGCATCTTCTCTGACCTCGCGACCGTTCTGCCCCACAACGTCCGCATCATCGCCATCCGCCCACAGGTCAATTCACGGGACCAGCTATCCCTGGACATGACCATAGCCGCCGAAACTCCTGAGCCCCTGATTGGCTTTATGGCGAAACTCGAAGGATCGGACGTCTTTGGTGCGGTCACACCCAGCGGCGTCACGCCGCCTACGCAAAATGATCCGATTTATCGCTATCGCCTCACGGTGACTTATGCCCAGAAACTTTAATATGTCGCTCCCGTCCGCGGCGTCGCTCCGTGAACCCCAGGTGATGGTTCGCGCCGCCCTCGGCCTCCTGCTTCTGGCGAACCTCGTCGTAGCGGCATTTGCGTTCCACCTGGTGGGTGCCTCGCCGGAAGCCCTAAGCCAGCAGGTTGCCGTCGCGCTCACCGAAAAGCAGACCGCGCAGGCCAAACTCAGTCGCAGCCGCGTCCTCACCGGCAACGTTGGCCGGGGCAAAGATGAAGGCGACAAGTTCCTCGCGAACTACATGACGTCGCGGCGGTACACGTTTTCCACCATCATCGGAGAACTGAACGAATCGTCGAAGGCTTCGAACATGAAAATGCTCGACGCCACCATCGCCCCCCTCGACCCCATCGAAGGCAGCGACGACCTCGACATGATGACGATCTCGGTCAACTTCGAAGGCGACTACAACAGCCTGGTCAAACTTGTGAACCTGCTCGATCGCTCGAAGCGTTTCCTCATCATGGAAAGCCTCACCGTGACTCCGCGCCCCAAGGGCGATATCCTTGCGGTAAACGTTCGCCTCAACACCTTCGTCAAAGACGATAAGGACGCGACGTTATGAAGCTCGGCGCCGAACCAAAAAAAACCGCGGCTCTCGCGGTTCTGGTAATCGCGATTCCCATCGTTTATTACTTCACGTCGTCCGACGCGCCCAGTCCCGCATCGTCTTCAACCCCGGCTCGAACTGCCGCCCCGGCCATTGCAACGCCAGCGCCCAACGCGTCGCCCGTCCGCCGCGCCAGAAACCAGAGCCTGGTCAAGGAATTCAAACTAAGCCTCGGAGCCAAAGACCCAAAGGACCGACCCGACCCGGCAACCATCGATCCCACCCTGCGCCTCGACTTGCTCGCCAAGGTCCAGAACATCGAACCCGGCCCCCCCGGTCGCAACCTCTTCCAGTTCGGAACCGCGCCCGAACCGCCCAAGCCTCCTGTCGTACTGCCGAAACACGATAAAGTAGTCGTCAACGGTCCGGTGCAGCCACCGCAACCCCCGCCACCGCCCCCCAGGCCGGCGGACCCGGTCGCGCCCCCAATGACCTTCAAGTACTACGGCCAGGTCGTCTCAAAAGGCGATGGACGTAAAGCCGCCTTCCTACTCGACGGTGACGACATCCTAATCACCAGCGAAAACGACACCTTCAAACAGCGCTACCGCGTCGTCCGCATCGGTATTAGTTCCATCACCATCGAAGACACGCAATTTAAAACCACCCAAACACTCCAGATTCAGGAACTTCCCGCGGTATGAAACCGTATCGCCGGCGCAATTCCGAATCCGGCTACGCTCTCCTCTTCGTCTTCGCCATGGCCGCCACCGCCGCCGTCATGCTCTACATGGAACTGCCCCGCGTCGCCTTCGAAGCCCAGCGCGATAAGGAACAGCTGTTGATCGATCGCGGCGAACAGTACTCGCGCGCCATCCAGCTCTTTGTTCGCAAGAACAACCGCTTTCCCACCGATATAGAAGCCCTCGAAAACACGCAAAGCATCCGCTTTCTGCGCAAGCGCTACAAAGACCCCATGACCGGCAAAGAGGATTGGCGTCTCATCCACGTGGGCCCCGGCGGCGTCTTTACTGACTCCCTGATTTACAACAAAAAGAAACAGGGCGACAAGAACGCGCCCCAAACTTTCATCGCCGAAATGCAGCAGATCGGCGGCAATACCGCCGGACCCGAGGGGGGCGTGAACCAGGCCACTCGCCGCCGTCCCAGCGAACAATCCGGAGCGCCCGGTAATCCGAACAATGATTCCGGTGCCGCAGGCCAACCGCCGCCCGGAAATACTCCCGGTTTTCCCGGTAACGGCCAGCCTTTTCCAGGCGGGAGCACAATCACCGGCCCCGTAATGGTTCTTCCCGATGGCCGAATTGTTCCCGCCAACAGCACGGGACAAGCTCCGCCCCCTGGTTCCCCACCCGCTCCCGGACAGGTCCAGACAAATCTTCCGCCCGGCGTGCAGCCCCCCAATGGAATCGGCTTCCAGCCCGGCGCCGGTATTCCCGGCCAGCAAGGTCAACCGGGCATCGGGCAGCCCGGGCAGCCTGGCCAGCCCGTGAGCCAAAACGGGTTCCCTCCCGGCTTCCAAAATCAGCCCAACACCATTGGAGGCCCCCAGGGCGCCGCCGCCAACATCATCAATCAGATCCTCACATCCCCTCGCCCCGGTGGTTTGAATGGCGTCGGCGATACCGGAAATACCGGCACACCTATCGGCCAAAACCTCGGCGGCACGACAATTGGCGGCGGCTTCGCCGGTGTTGCCAGTAAAACCGAGAGCGAGGGCATCAAAAGCTATAAAGATCACACCGCTTACAACGAATGGGAATTCGTTTACGACATGAGCAAAGACGCCTCCCGCACCGGCGGTGTTCGAACCGGCACGCCCGGCCAACCAAACCCCTCACCACAGCCCAATCCCTCCACACCTGTGAAATAATTCAGTTGTAGTTTCGTAAATACTGTGCTTGGTGTTAGAATTTTGAATGCACGTTCTGGAAACAGAACAGGGCTTGCGTTTTATGCGTAAATTCCCTGGTTCTTGCGGACATCACGATGTGATGCAATGTGAACTTCTGTTCTGGATTCAAAACAGAAGGACTTTGGCGGTGGACGCCATGAAGGAGAAACAATGGATATCACGAAGATTTTGGAGGAATTGCGGCGCGAGCACCAGCAACTGGGCGAAGCGATTCTAAGTCTGGAACGCCTCGCCGCCGGCGGCAAACGCAGAGGTCGTCCACCAGCATGGCTGGCCGCTGCTCAACAGTCGACAGGCATCGCCCCGCCCCCTCCCGCGGTGCGCGGCCCCGGTCGCCCCGCGGGGAGCAAGAACCGCAAGCCCAAAAAGAAATCCCTCGAAGCCGGCGAATAGCCGGTCAATCGACAACAGAGTAGAAGCTCAAGGCGTTCTCGCTTTGCTTAAGGATACGTGTCCTGCGCAGAGGTCCATAGGCCTCTGCCAGCGCATATCGTATGGAGTGCTGAACTACCACAAGCCTGGGAGGCTTGCTCTCCAGCGCGTCCATCGACGCCTGGTATTCTCTTTCTTTTGGATAAGGCGGATCCAGAAACACGATGTCTGCTTCGATTCCGCTTAAATGAATCGGGCCGGCGCCCATTATCACTTTCGCCCTGCCCGCCGCTCCCAAAGTAGCCAGATTCTTGTGGATCAGTTCCACCGCCTTCCGGTTCTTCTCAATGAAGACCACATGGCGGGCGCCCCGGCTGATCGCCTCGATCCCAACCGCGCCCGTTCCCGCATAGGCATCCACGAACACCGAGTCTTCAATCACCGGACTCAAAATATTAAAGAGCGACTCCCGCAAACGATCCGGCGTCGGACGAATATCGTCCCCCGGCATCGATACGATCACTCTGGAACGGAACTCACCGGCAATCACTCGCATCGCTTCATCCTACCGATACCAAACCGTATCGCCTCTGCCAGTGATCCCGTATGTAGGCCACGGCACTAACAAAGTCCGCCTGCGAAGGCGGCCTCTCCACAAACGCCTTCGCCTCATGCCGCGCCGCCGAAAGAATATCCGGATCGCGCAAAATGTTAGCAATCCGGAGCGAAGGCAAGCCCGACTGCCTGGTCCCAAAGAACTCCCCCGGGCCTCGCAGCTTCAGATCCATCTCGGCAATCGCAAACCCGTCCTGCGACTCCACCATGGTACGGATCCGCTCTTTGCCGGTATCGTTCAGCTTCTCCGTAATCAGCATGCAGTAGCTCTGTTCCGCCCCCCTCCCCACGCGTCCCCGCAACTGATGCAGTTGCGACAGTCCGAACCGCTCAGCCTGCTCGATCACCATCACAGTCGCGTTCGGAACGTCCACTCCCACCTCAATCACCGTAGTCGATACCAGGATCTTCGTCCGCCCAGCCTTGAACGCCTCCATTGCCGCCTCTTTCTCGCCCGCACCAAGCTTCCCGTGCAGCAACCCCACTGCAATGTCCGGAAACACCTCAGACGAGAAGTGTTCATACATCTGCTGCGCGGCCTTCATCGCCTGCGTCTCCGACTCCTCAATCACCGGATACACCACATACGCCTGACGGCCCAGATCCACTTCCCGCCGCATCGCACTATAAGCAACCTCCACCTGATCGGCCGTATAGTGCTTCGTTACGATCTTCTTCCTGCCCGGCGGAAGCTCATCAATTACCGAAACGTCCAGGTCGCCATAAATCGTCATCGCCAGCGTCCGCGGAATCGGTGTAGCGGTCATCACCAGCACGTCGGGCGTTACGCCCTTCTGCACAAGCCCGAACCGCTGCATCACCCCGAACCGATGCTGTTCGTCGATAATCACCAATCCGAGTTTTGCGAACTCCACATCTTTCTCGATCAGCGCATGAGTCCCGATCGCCACCGGCAGCAGCCCGTTCCGGAGCATCTCCTTCAGCTTTTGCTTATCGCGAGCGGCCGTGGAACCGGTCAGCAGCGCGACCTCATATCCCACTTTGCGCAGCAGCGGTTTCAACGAAAAATGGTGCTGAGCCGCAAGGATCTCCGTTGGAGCCAGAATCGCCACCTGATAGCCGTTTCCCAGCGCGATAATAGCCGCCTCCGCCCCTACGATGGTCTTGCCGCTTCCCACATCGCCCTGCAGCAGCCGGTTCATCGGGCACGGCTGCGACATATCTTCCGCGATCTCTTTCAGTACGCGTTTCTGTGCGCCGGTGGGCTTGAACGGCAACAGCTTTTTGATCTGCTCCCGCACCGAATCGGTGAGTTGAAACTCAATTCCCGGCATCAGCCGCGCCTTCTGGCGCTTAATCTCCAGCCCGCACTCCAGCCAAAAGAACTCTTCAAAAATCAGTCGGAACTGTGCGGGCGAACGGAATTCGTTCAGCATCCGCACAGGCGTTCCCGGCGGAGGGAAGTGCGCCGCCCGAATCGCCTCCATTCGCGACGGAAACCGCAAATGATGCCGTATCGATTCGGGCAGGTGATCGTCCACCTCGGCAATCTCTTGCAGCACGCGATGCGTCAGCGTCCGCAAAATTCGCGTGTTCACCTTACTCGCCGCCTCATAAACCGGCACAATGCGCCCGGTATGCAGCGCCGATTCGCCCTCGTCGTCCTCACCGGACAGATACTCCAGTTCGGGATGCATCATCTGCAGTTCGCCGCGATAACTATCGAACTCGATCTTGCCGAACAGCGCCACCCGCGTGCCTACAGTCAGGCGATCCGCCAGATAAGCACCGTGGAACCATTTGCCGAGAATGGTGGCGCGCGAAGCATCCGTGAATTCCGCTTCGAACAGACCCAGATTGCGTCTGCGCACGCCGGAAATCCTCGTGGAGCGAACCTCCGCAATCACTGTCGCCAGTTCCCCCGGCGCCAGTTGCGAGATCGGCTTCAGATTGCTTCGGTCCTCATAGCGGAACGGGAAATAATTGATGAGATCTTCAACCGTCTCAAGACCGCGGGTCTTCAGCATCGCCGCCCGCGCGGGTCCCACGCCCTTGAGATAGTTCAGCAAAGTATCGAGAGCCAGGGCCAATCTTTGAGTTTAATCGTCGGCAGATTTTTAGCCGTGTTTCTCCGATGACACTTCGTGGTGTGTCACTTCATTTCTACTTTGCCTTTGACAGTGTGTCACTTCGTGGTGGACACCACGGCGGCAGATGCTCAATGTGGAAATTTGAACGACTGTAATGCCGCCGGTCAAGGCTGGCAAAACGGCGACCCTACTCGCGACGAACTCGGCCCTTGCTGGTTACTCAAAAGTGCTTGGGTATGACGCAGTTGTGTATTCGTCTTCCGATCCGGAGGCTAATGTAACGACATCTTACCTCCCGAAGTTCGCCTGTTTTGCCGCCCGCACCGTATACATCTGGAGGGGCACGGCCCTTTAACAGCGCAGAGCAATGGTGGCATTGGCTCCGCGTACGGCCCAGAAACATGCCGGATTGCTTGAGACGTACGCCGGCGATGGACTTACAGCCTGCTTCAATGATGCCGGAACCAACGAAGAACCCCTGTTCCCGAAAGGCCGGGTACTTCATCCGGTGCGCGTTGGTTTCGAATAATCGGCTTGTTTGGCGATATCCGCCGCCAGGCCGGGTTGAGTTCCGGTCTGTTCGGCGGCGACTGCGCGGAGCCACTTTCCGAGAAGTTCGATCCTGCCGTGATCCAGCAGATCTTTCATGGGCGCCATCAATCGTCTTTTCGCCGCCGCATCATGTGGATAGAGCAGTGCGGCTATATCCCAGAGGTGTCCTCCCCGTGTCCAAGCGTATACTATACGCAAGGATTTGGCCCTCTCAAATGCTCATTTCTATTGCTCGCACCCCTGACACTTCGTCGTGTGTTTCTCCGATGGTGTGTTTCTCCGATTGACCCTGGTGCATAGTTCACGTAGAATGTGTGCAAATCACTGAGGGGTGACATTGACCATGATTCGTTTGTTGCGCACCGTCGCGGTTGCGGCGCTCGCATTTTCATGCGCGCACGCACAGGAATTCCGGGCCACGCTGCAAGGCCGCGTTACCGATCCGCAGGGTGCGCTCGTGCCCTCCGCGCAAATTGTCGCCACTCTTACCGCGACGGGAGCGAAATCGCAGACCGTCGCCAGCAACAGCGGTGAATTCACGATTCCGTTTCTGGCGCCAGGCGAGTACCAGGTGGATATCGAAGCCGCGGGCTTTAAACATTACTCGCGCAAAGCCGTAACGCTCGGCGCCGGGGAACACATCAACCTCGAGGTCGCGCTTGAAGTCGGCGCAACCTCTGAAACCATCAATGTAACTGCGGACGCGCCGCTGCTGGAAACAACAACGGCGACCATGGGCCAGACCATTGACGCCCATCAGGTCGAAAATATGCCGATGAACGGCCGCACTCCCCTTGTGCTCGCGCAGCTCGCCATGGGCGTAGTGCCGAACAGCGATCCGAAGTTCAATCGCCCCTTCGATAACGCCGGCCCTTCCGGGTTCTCCATGGGTGGAGCGCCCGCGCAATCGAACGAACTCCTGGTTGACGGCGCGCCGGATACCACCGGCAATTCGCGCGTCGCTTACAATCCTCCCGTCGATGCGGTGAGCGAAGTGCGCGTCCACGCCTTTGAATCGGACGCGGCTTATGGACACACCGGAGGGGGCACCGCCAACGTCGTCCTCAAGGGTGGAACTAACACTTTGCGCGGCTCTCTCTACGAATTCAACCAGACATCGGCATTAGCCGCAACGCCGTTTTTCACAAATGCCGCCGGTCAAAAGAATCCGGTCACCCGCTACAACCAATATGGATTCACCATCGGCGGACCCATTTGGATTCCGAAAGTCTTCAACGGCCGCAACAAGCTCTTCTGGTTCTTCGCGCTCGAAGACATCAGCGATTCCTTTCCGGAACCGATAACCACCACAGTCCCGACCGCGGCGGAGCGCACCGGCGATTTCTCAGCGCTGCTGGCAGTGGGCGGCAAGTACCAAATTTACGATCCCGCAACCGGCGTGTTGCAGGGCTCGCGCATCATGCGTCAGCCGTTTCCAAACAACATCATCCCCGCTAATCGACTGAGCACAATCGCAAAGAACTACCTGCCCTTCTACCCGCTGCCGAACCAAAAAGGCGATTCGGACGGGAACAACAATTACCTGGCAAATTCGGTCCGCAAAGATACCTACAACGGCGAGTTGGGCCGCATCGATTACAACATCAGCGACCGCCACAAGATGTTTTGGGATTACCGGCACAACGATCGCATCGAGGATCGCAACAACCTGTTTCAGAATGTTGCAACAGGCCGCGATCTCGGACGAGTCAACTGGGGATCGACTGTGGACGATGTTTATACATTTACGCCCACCACCATCATGGATGTTCGGTTTAACTGGACGCGGTTTACAGAATCCACTGTGAGCAACGGGTCGGGGGTCAATGGCACCTCGCTTGGATTCCCCGCTTCAATTGCCGCCGCATCACCCAGACTGCTGTTGCCGCGCCTCAGCTTCTCAAACGCCTTCAACCAGATCACCAGCGATACGGACGGGAATACGCCGTTCGACAGCTTCCAGCTTTTCGGCGACGTCGTGAAGATTACCGGGCAGCACACGCTGAAGATGGGCGGCGATATTCGTGAGCTGCGCGAAAGCAATGTGGGTTACGGAAATTCCGAGGGCTCCTATTCGTTCAACCAGAACTTTACGCGCGGTCCTCTGGATAACTCCACAGTTGCGCCGCTCGGACAGGATTTCGCTTCCTTCATGCTGGGTCTCCCCACGGGCGGCGGTCTGGACATCAATGCCTTCCGCACAAACCAGGCGAAGTACGTGGCATTTTTCATACAGGACGACTGGCGCGTGAAGGCGAATCTAACCCTGAATCTCGGGCTTCGCTGGGAGCACGAACTACCTACGTCGGAGCGCTTCAATCGCTCGTTGAACGGCTTCGATTTCTCCACAGCGAACCCGATTGCGGCGGCTGCACAGTCGGCTTACGCAAAAAACCCCATCCCGCAGATTTCCGCCGCACAGTTCAAAGTGCTGGGCGGACCCACCTTCGCAAGCGCGAGTAATCCATCCATCTATCAGACTCAGTCTAAGATCTTCAGTCCCCGTTTTGGCTTCGCCTGGACGCCCGGGGGCACGGGCCATAAAACGGTGCTTCGCGGGGGAACCGGTCTGTTCGTTTTTCCCATCGGAACCCAGGGCGTAAATCAGCCTGGCTTCAGCCAGACCACCAGCGTGGTGCCGACGGACAACAGCTTTCTGACACCACTCGCGACTCTGGCCAATCCGTACCCCGGGGGTATTCAGCAGCCCACGGGCTCAAGCCTGGGTCTGGCCACTTTCCTTGGCAAAGATGTTACCTTCTTCAATCCGAAGCCCGTGAATGGATACTCGTATCGCTGGGAGATGGGCTTGCAGCGCTCGCTACCGTTCGGGAGCGTTCTTGAGGTCGCGTATGTTGGGAATCACGCGCTGCACCTTGGCGCCGGTTCGACGCCTGGAAACACTGGCAATCGTCAGCTGAATTTCATTCCGAGCCAATATCTGTCTACCTCGCTCACACGCGATCAGGCGACCATCGACAGGTTGTCGAGCCTGGTAACGAATCCTTTTGCCAATCTGATTCCGGGCACTTCGCTCAATGGCGGCACGGTGGGGCTCTCCGGGCTGTTGAAGCCCTACCCGGAGTTTGGGAATATCTATGTCAGTGACGACACCTCCGGCAGTTCGTATTTTCACAGCCTGAACGTGCGGCTCGAGAAGCGCTATTCGAACGGGTTCAACCTGCTCATGAATTACACATATTCGAAGCTGATTGAGCGAATCCGCTTCCTGAATGATTTCGATGCCCGCCCTGAAAAGCGCGTGGCAAGCGACGACCGGCCGCAGCGGTTTGTCACGAGCACAAGTTATGAACTCCCTGTAGGGCAAGGCAAGCTGCTGCACTTCTCCGGGACGTGGCCGAACCGGATCGTGGGCGGATGGGTAGTCAACGGCATCTACACGTATCAGCGCGGCGCTCCTCTTGGGGCCTGGGGCAACGTGATCTACCTTGGTGGGGATATCCACCTGGATCCGCGTAAAGTGAACGGGCCCGCTTTTGACGTCACGCGCTTCAACACGAACAGCACCCAGCAGTTGGGCAACAACGTCCGCACCTTCCCCACGCAGTTCGGCAATCTGCGGTCAGATGGCGCGAACAACGTTGACTTATCGCTGATCAAGAACACGAAGCTCGCTGAAAAGCTGAACTTCCAGTTGCGCTTCGAAGCGTTCAACGCTTTCAATCATGCGGAATTTTCGGGTCCGAGCCTTTCGGCTACGAGTTCCGCGTTCGGCAAGATAACCGGTCAGAATAATCTCTCGCGCACCGTGCAGATGGGCGCTCGGATCGTTTTCTAAATCGGCGCTACTTGAATAATTGAGAAATTCTTCGCGGATCTTGCACTTGCGTGTTTTGCTGCAAGTACTATCGATCCGGAAGAATATGCCTCAGCGGCTCTCTGCCGGCATGCTGAAGCAAAATCACCGGCTTCACGGTCGAAAGGTAGCTCAACGTGGAACTCCCCGAAATTCGCGATCTTCGGGTTGACCTTTTGGGTGAGACCGCCGAGAACGGTCTCGTCCACATCGAACTGCAAAGCGCAAACGATTCCGATATGGCGCTCCGCATGGCGGAGTACTCAATCGCGATCCGCCGCCGCTTCGGACGAAATCCGGCCCAACTGATCCTATGTTCCTGGTTCGACTGCTTACCGCGCCAAGCCTGAACGATTTACTCCCGTAAAGATCGCGCCGTCACGCGATCTCTAAATCCCTTCGCCTTCAATCAGCAACTCTTCGTGCCCCGCCAACACCCCTAAACGCCCCAACTGCCGCACGCCTTCCTGCGTCGCCGTCCTTCTCAAGTCGATGGCGCCCGGCGGCAACGAACCAACCACAATCACAATCATCCCCGCGACCGCAGCCAGTTTCGCCGCGCTTGCCTCAAGCGAATTCACCACCGCCACATTTGCACCGCGATCGAACAACTCGCGCTCGAGCAGCAGCGCCGATTCGTGATCTTCCACCGAAACAACGGCCGACCGATGACCGAATCTCGAAACGCGGTCCGCGTGCGACACCTGTCCCCGCGTATCTTCCTTGCCCTCGATATCGACGATCATTCCCGCGCCAAGAGTCTCGTTCGACAGCGGGTCAATCAGAATAAACGCGCCGGTAATCCGGTTCGCCGAATAGGAATCGAAGTAAAGCGGATGATGCGTTTCGACCGAGATCTCGCCGATTTCATTCAGCTCCAGCCGCGCCGAGCCAACCCGCGCCAGCGTATTCACATCCACCCGAAAGTTAATCGCCCGAACCACGCCTCGCACCGAATGCGCCGTGTGCTTGATCACGTAACTCCGCCCCAGCTCCAGCGCCTTCGCGTTCATCCAAACGCAGTTCGCGCGGAACCGGCGTGCCACGTGAGGCTGCGCGGCGGCGGGCACAATCAAATCCCCGCGGCTGATATCGATCTCGTCCGCAAGGCAAATCGTCACGGACTGCGGCGCATAAGCGGATTCAAGGTCCCCGTCGTACGTAACGATTTTGGTTATGCGCGTGTGCCTTCGCGCCGGCAGAGCGAGCACCTCATCTCCGACACGGAAAACGCCTGAAGCTAACTGCCCGGCATACCCGCGGAAATCGAGGTTCGGTCGCAAAACATATTGGATCGGAAACCGCGCCGGAAGCTTTTCCCGCTCTTCATCCACCGACACATCTTCCAAAAACTCCAGCAGTGCCGGACCCGTGTACCAGGGGGTCTTCTCACTGCGTGTCACGACGTTATCTCCATCCCGAGCACTGATCGGAATGAACTGCGCAAGCGGTCCCCCGATCCGGTGAAGAAAGCCAGTGAATTCCTTGTGAATCGCGTCGTAAACCGCCTGATCGAAACCGACCAGATCCATTTTGTTGATCGCCACCACGAAATGCCGAATCCCCAGCAGATTCGCAATGAAAGCGTGCCTGCGCGATTGCGGCAGCACACCGTTGCGCGCATCGATCAGGATAATAGCCAGATCGGCTGTGGACGCGCCCGTGGCCATGTTGCGCGTGTACTGCTCGTGCCCCGGCGTATCGGCAATGATGAATTTGCGTTTGGGGGTCGAGAAGTATCGATAGGCAACGTCAATCGTGATGCCCTGTTCACGTTCCGCGCGCAGCCCGTCCGTTAACAGCGCGAGATCGATGTGACCGCCGCTGCCGTTGGCCGAAGCCTTCGCGACACTCGCAAGCTGATCTTCGTAAACGCCCTTTGAATCGTAGAGCAGTCGCCCAATCAGCGTGCTCTTACCGTCATCTACACTTCCGGCAGTGGAGAACCGAAGCAGGCTCATTCTAGAAATAGCCCTCGCGCTTCTTGATCTCCATGGACCCTTCCTGGTCGTGATCGATCACCCGGTTCTCGCGTTCGCTCCTCCGCACAAGCTTCATCTCATCGATGATCTTGTCGATGGTATCGGCTTCCGAATGTATGGCGCCCGTGCAGGGACTGCACCCGAGAGAGCGCATCCGGCACATCACCATTTGCGCCTTTTCTCCGGGCAACAAAGAGAAGTCCTGCTCAACCGGAATCAGAGAACTGCCGCGCACCACCATGGGGCGCAATTTCGCGTAGTACAACGGCACGATCGGAATATCCTCGCGTCCGATGTACTGCCAGACATCGAGTTCGGTCCAATTGGAAAGCGGAAACACACGAATGTGCTGGCCTTTATCCACGCGCGAATTGAACAGATTCCAGAGTTCCGGGCGCTGGTTCTTCGGGTCCCATTGTCCGAATTCGTCCCGGAAAGAATAAACGCGCTCTTTCGCCCGGGATTTCTCTTCATCACGCCTCGCGCCGCCAAAAGCAGCGTCGTACCCGCCCGCTGCCAGTCCGTCCAACAAAGCCCTTGTTTTCAGCAGGCCACAACATTTCTGAGTGCCCAGGCGGAGCGGATTCGCGCCATCGTCAATCGCCTGCCGGTTCGTATGAACAATCAGCTTCGCGCCGATGGAAGCCGTGAATTCATCGCGGAACGTGATCATTTCACGAAACTTGTAAGTGGTATCGATGTGCAAAAGGGGGAACGGAATCTTGCCGGGGAAGAACGCCTTTTGCGCCAGCCGCACCATCACCGACGAGTCCTTGCCGATGGAGTACAGCATCACGGGGTTCTGAAACTCGGCCGCAACTTCGCGGATTATTTGAATGCTCTCAGCTTCGAGCAGGTCGAGGTGGTCCACTGGGGTCTAATCTCCAGCATACACGATAAACCCGATAGGAATGGGGTAGAAGGATATTAGTAGACCAAATGAAGCGCGATTCGGAGCATCGGGTAGTACACCCGATCCACAAGCTGCCAGCCAACAAGAAGCCCGATAATCGTAAACATTCGGAACTGCACCCTCCATTGCTGAAGCTTGAGCGCCATGCCTTCAGAAGTGAAAAGCCCCAAAACGCCGTAGCCGTCAAGCGGTGGAAACGGCAGCAGATTGAAGCAGCCGAGAAGAATATTGAGCGAAAAAAAGATGCTGAGAATGGTTGCGATGCCTTCGGTTATGCCAGGACCCGCCGCGCCTACGATGTGGGATGTCGTGATATGTCCCTCTGTGAAAACACCGATCCACAGGCCGATCCGCATCGCAATCGCCGCTAAAAGCGCGATCAGGAAGTTGGTGGCCGGCCCGGCAAGCGACATCCAGGCGGCTCGTTTGGGATGGCGCAGCGACCAAAGTGGATCGTAAGGCGCGCTTGCCCATCCGATCAGTCCTCTGCCGGATGCTATGCCGAGCAGCGGAATCACAATCATGCCGAACGGTTCGCGGCGGATATGCGGAATGGGGTTGAGCGACACTTGTCCTCCTTCGAAGGCCGTCAAATCGCCTCCTTTCATTGCCACCCACGCGTGGGCGGCTTCATGACAGGTTGTGGAGAGGAGAAAGACCACATACTGGAGAAATCCAAATACCAGTTCGTCCGGGTTCATTAGGCAGGGCCAGTATAGCGCGGAGATTTGCCGTGGTTAGTAGTAAGCTTTGGACAGGAGGAGCATTCATGATGAAACTTTTATCGATTTCTATACTTGCGGCGGGTCTCGCCCTGACCGGGTGCGGCAAGAGCACGACGCCGGCGACCCCGGGACCTTCAGCAACGGTGACTTTGAAGGACGGCACGGTTTTCAGCGGCAGCGTCACAAAAAGCGATACCTCGACCATCACCCTCCAGGCGCCTTCGGGCGAGTCCCGAACGTATCCGATGACCCAGGTAGCGACAGTTCAATACGCGGATCAATCGACGGCCCCAATGCCCATGGCGGCCCAGAACCCGAACCCGGCACCGCAACCCCCGATGCAATCGCAACCGGCACCGACGAAAGAGCCCTCCCGGATGTCGGAGGTTCGCCCGGCGCCCGCGTCGTCGCGACCTGTCGAAGAATCCCGAACCATACCTGCGGGAACCACGCTGGAGGTCCGCAACAACGAAAGCATCAATTCCCAGACGGCAAATGCCGGACAGACGTTTTCGGCAGTCGTGGCGCGGGATGTAGTGGATTCGAATGGTCGGGTGGCCATTCCGAAAGGGGCCGACGCAACTCTTGTGGTGAGGGAAGCGGTTGACCAGGGGAAGATTCAGGGGCGGTCTGAACTGGTGCTTGACCTCGGTTCAGTTTCGGTCAACGGCCGGAGTTACAGGCTGGATACGGCCGATATCGTAGAAAAAGGCCGGGAAGGCGTCGGAACCAATAAGCGCACCGGGATTTTCGCGGGTGGCGGGGCAGCACTTGGCGGAATCATCGGCGCTGTGGCCGGTGGTGGAAAAGGGGCTGCGATAGGGGCGCTTTCAGGGGCAGCGGCGGGCACCGCAACCCAAGCGGTCACGCGCGGCAAAGGCCTGAGAGTGCCGGCGGAAACACTGCTGAGCTTTAAGCTCGATGCGCCAGTTCGCATTCACGAGGCGAGATAGAGCCGGAGTTACCGCTTGCCCGCGGCGGCTCAGAACCTGAGCCGCCGCGGGTGAGCGTTCAGGCTTTCCGCGGAATGAAGTTCAAAGAAGCGGAGTTCATGCAGTATCGCAACCCGGTCGGCTTCGGGCCATCGTCGAATACATGACCCAAGTGGCCTTCGCAGCGCGCACATTCCACTTCCACCCGTACCATCCCAAAGCTATTGTCGGAGATGTTTCGCACGTTCTCTTTCGCGAGCGGCTGATAGAAACTCGGCCACCCCGTGCCGGATTCAAATTTGGTCTTCGAATCGAACAGCGGCGTCGCGCAGCAGATGCAGTGATAGATCCCGTCCGCGTGTGTTTCCGCGTATTTGCCGCTGAAGGCACGCTCGGTGCCCTTCTTCCGGGTGACTTCAAACTGTTCCGGAGTGAGTTGCTTGCGCCACTCCTCCTCGCTCTTGACCACCTTTTCAACTTCCTCCACACCCTTACGATTACCGGCGTCGTCGAACTGAACGATTTTCACTGTTCTTGCCTTGGCCTTATCAGTCGCCGCGAGCGCCAGGAGCGACGCGCCGAAACCGCCAGCTGCTGCTTGTAAAAAGTTCTTTCTTGTCATAGGGGCTATTCCTTTACTTATTTGACGACTTTGCCGCCGGTCGATTTCGGGTTCCAGAGTTCGGGATATGCCTTGCGAAAATGATTCTGGAGCGGAATATCGACGTTCGCTATGTAACCCTGATTGGGATTCGCATCGAGGAAGTGCTGATGATAATCCTCGGCAGGGTAAAACGCCTTAAGAGGCACGATTTGGGTGACAATTGGGCCGTCGAACACCTTCGCGGCGTTCAGCGCGCGCACGTATTCGTCGGCTACCTTCTTCTGTTCCTCGCCCTGGTAGAAAATGACGGACCGGTATTGTGTACCGACATCGTTGTGTTGCCGGTTTACCGTGGTCGGGTCGTGCGCCACGGAAAAATAGATCTTAAGAAGTTGGCCGTAGGAGATTTGCGAAGGATCGTAAGTGATCTTGATCGATTCGGCGTGGTTGGTGTCGCCCCGTTCGATCCGCTCGTATTGCGCGGTATCGGCGGAGCCGCCGGAATATCCGACCTGCGTCTCGGTAACGCCTTTGACGTGCTCGAAAATGCCTTCCATTCCCCAGAAACAGCCGCCGGCAAGAACCGCGGTCGCCTTCTTCGATGCGGGGGCGGTGGTGCTCGGCGGATCGGGGAATGTTGCGGCCATCAGGCCAATAGCGGCGATCAGGTGAGCCGCAATGGCCAGCCGCAAAGAAAGAATTCGCATAAGAAAAGTGCCTCCAACGTTTCTATCCGGTCAGCCGGGCTGTCTATTCCGGATTCTTCACTTTATCTTACGTCGCGCCTGACGGGTTGGTTGTTTTCGAGCTGGTTTTCCGGTGAACGCCTCCAGGTCTTGAGCAATCGCCGACAGCCGGTCTTGAATTTGAGGGTCGAGGGTCATGTGCTCGGCAGAGATCGGAACCACGACGGCCAACTGCTTCCGCGGCGCCGCCGACGCCAGCTCTTTCGCTGCTTCAATCAGTTGGGCTTCGAGTGTGGCGAGGCGCGAATCCACTTCGTCAGCAAATAGCCTGACGCAGGCAGCCTGGGATTTCATTTCACCGGCAACGATTCCAAAACCCGCGCCTCTATCCCCGGCATGGGCCGCTTCGATGGATGCGTTCAGAGCCAGAATGTTCGTTTTGAATGATATACCACGAATGTCGTGGGTAAGGCGTCCGATATCGGCCAGATTTTCGCGGGCGGCGGCGAGTGTTTGAAGCGCGTGAACTGTGTCCATTCCGGGCGAGGGCACCGGCGCGGGAATCACGACTGGCTGTTTTCGAGGAGGCTCGTGCGCCAGCCGCTCGGACAAATCCCGCACAGCTACCGCCGCGTTTGCCATCCGGCTAAGCAGGGAGTTCGTTTTGCAAACTGCCTCCGACCGGAGTTGATCGCAATATGCGATCTCCAAACGAAGCTGTTGCCATAAGGTCCGTCCCGCCAATATGAGAAGCAAAGCGCCGGCGAGCGCCGCCACCAAAGCCGCGAGCGTGAGGAGTTCGATTTGTAAAACTGATCCGTGCTGTTTCTGGACGGCGCCGTTGATTACATCGAGTTCCGACCGGACAGCGCTCGGAAGATTTTTGGCCGGAATGGCCGGCAACGCTTCGGAAGCGGCTTGGTACGCCGTCGCGATTCGGAGAACCGAGGCCAAAATCGCCCGGCGGCTTCGAGTGCGCTTCACTGAATTCAAAGACTTTAGCAAGCCAGCGCTCAGTTCGTTTTGTTGAACCCGCAGGTTCTGCTCGTCTGCGACAGTTTGCGCGAGAGTGAGACGGAGTTCGTTTTGTAAACGCGCCTCGAGCGCGGACCGGAGGCTTCGCTCGTCGGAAGCCGCGTCAGTGAGCCGGCCGCACTCCTGCCGCGCGAGCCCGAGGGACGCGACGAAGAGCAGGGCGGCGGCGGTCGCGCAGGCGAGCAAAAGTTTCGTCGGACACCTCCCTTCCGTACTTATCGTGCGGGAGGTGCAAAGCTGTAGGGGAATTTGAGTTGCTTACGCGCGGGCGGCGCGGATTAGTTCGGCGGCGTTTCGGACCGCTTCGGCGGTGAGCGTTTGCCCGCTCAGCATCCGGCCGATTTCTTCCGTGCTGCCGGGCGCGTCGAGCTGAGCAATCTCGGCAACCGTCCGTCCGTTCCTTTCCGACTTGCCTACCCGGTAATGGTGATCGGCAAAGCAAGCAATTTGAGCCAAATGTGTCACGCAGAGCACTTGGTTCTCAGCGGCCAGCGTTTTCAGGCGGCGCGCGACGCCTTCCGCCGCCCGACCGCCAATCCCGGTATCGATTTCGTCGAAAACTAAAGTTCGCTGGTTCGTTTTGTGAACCGCGCCCACGCCCACCAGACAGGTTTTCAGCGCCAGCGCGATTCGCGACATCTCGCCGCCGGATGCGATTTTCTCCATCGGCCTCGGCTCTTCACCCGCATTGGGCGAGACCAAAAAATGCACTCGGTCCGCACCGAATTCGGACCAGGCGGCAGGTACGACCTCGATCCGGAACTGTGTGCGCTCCATGGCCAGGGGCTTCAGTTCGTGCTCCACGCGCATGGCAAGTTCTGTCGCCGCGACCTTTCGACGCCTGGTGAGACCGAACGCCGCGGATTCGTATTGCGCCTCGAGCGCGGCTTTTTGACCGCGAAGTTCTTCCAGTCGTTCGCCGGCCGTTTCCACTTCGGCGATCTTATGTACCACGTCTTCGAGGAAGGCGAGGATCTCCTCGACATTTCCGCCATATTTACGCTTAAGCCGGTCAACGGCGGCGAGTCGGTTTTCAATGTCTTCCAGTCGCGCGGGGTTGGCTTCCACACGGCTAAGGTAATCGCGCAGCGAATAAGAGACCTCTTCGATCGCGAGCAGCGCCGGTTCCAGAGCCTGACGCACGGGCATCATGGATGAGTCGATGCGGCCAAGTTCATCGAGCTTCTTCGCGACAGAACGGGCGAATGACCACGCCGATTCGGGCGCTTCGTACAGCGATTCATATGCCGCGCCGGCGGTCTCCAGAAGGCGCCCTGAATTTTGTTGAATGCGACGTTCCGTTTCAAGCGCGAGATCCTCGCCCGGCTTGAGTTCAGCCGCTTCGATCTCGTTGCGCTGAAACTGCCAAAGATCGAGAAGCCGGAGTTTCTCCTGGTCCGCCCCTTCGAGTGCGGCGATGGAATCGGAGACCTGCTTCCAGGCTTGAAAGGTCTCGCGAATTTTGGCGCGATGCTCTCGGTTATCGGCGAAACTATCGAGCATTTGAAGCTGTGTGGAGGGCTGGAAAAGCAGTTGCTGATCGTGCTGCCCGTGGATGTCGCCCAAGTGCGTGGCGAGGTCTTTCAGAAGAGTCACTGTAGCCGGGCGGCTGTTGACGTAGACGCGCGATTTACCGTTCGAGAGGATCTCGCGTTCCAGCAGCATTTCCCCCTGTTCGGCTTCGAAACCGGCTTGAGCGAGAACTTGAGAAGCGCGTTCCGGAGCATCGAAAAGGCCGGAAACACGGGCTCGATTTTCGCCGGAACGAATCATATCGGCTGAAGCGCGACCGCCCAGCAACAACCCGAGCGCATCGACAACGATCGACTTGCCGCTGCCGGTTTCACCGGTGAGGAGATTCAAGCCGGAGTGGAAGCGAACGCGAAGACGGTCCACCACGGCATAGTTTTCGACCACCAGTTCGTGCAGCACTCGTTATTGATTATAGGTTCGGCCTGTTTGAGTTGTGGAAAGGGACTCGATAACTGCGGTTCCCAAATCGCTCGACCGAAGCACAGCCTCCAAGGCGCATAGGCTGCAAATAGTACCAAGAATACTGCTTCCGTATTTTGCACCCGACTGATGACAGGCGTGAACAACAGGCGGAGAAAAACCAAGTACGATCGATCCGGCTTTCCTGTTTCCAGCGCTGTCAAAGGAGCGCAACGTGACGGTACCTACAAAAAAAGAAAAATCGCAGCCAACAATTGATGACGTACGCTCAAGGGCGATTCTCGGCGGGGCATCGCATGAGCAAGTCGAATGGGCTGGCCTCGCTGGTCCGGATTTCGTCGTTATGGGAATACAGGAATTGGCGGAAGCCCGGAAGCCAAAATCCCAATACGTAAGGGAAAAGTCCTCGTTTTTTGGGGCTTGGGAGAAGGGATCGGTCAGGCCGAAAGATTTGGGCGAAGGACTTTGGCGATGACGCGGGGCCCGTGTGGGTACCGGCCGAGTCTGAAAACCGCTGAAGCATCACCTCAAGTGGCGATCAAAGTGCTTCTATCGCAGGCGAGGTACAACGAAAATGCTTATTCTATTGATCATCCTTCTTCTCTTATTTGGGGGCGGCGGCGGCTATTACGGATACACCACGTGGGGGCCAGGAGGCGGTATTGGCATTGTTCTGGTGGTGATCGTTCTGCTGGTGCTGTTCGGCCGCGGCCGCATCTGAGCGCAGCTTTTCGCCTTTTTCCCCTTCTTCAGCGTCTTAGGATAGTTGGCGTTTGATAGATTCGAAGGGGAGGACTTGCGCTGCAGACGAATCTTTGGGATTTAGTTAGTCACGGGTCGATGCTGGCGAATGTCGTCCTGGTGATCTTGCTCCTCTTTTCTATCTACTCCTGGACCATCATATTTGCGAAATGGTCGGCCTTCGGCTCGGCGCGCAAAAGCGATGCGCGCTTTCTGCGAGCCTTCCGTAAGGCCACCGGCCTCGAATCAGTGATGGTGGCGAGCGAACAGTTCCGGCCGTCTCCGATGGTTGCGGTGTTCGATGCCGGCTATGAAGAAGTCAGCAGGCAGGTGAAGGCAAAGGGCTCGGTCGCGAACCAGGACGCCGTCAATCGCAATTTGCAGATCGGAACCAACCAGCAAATTGCGCGGCTTGAAACCGGATTGGGGTGGCTGGCGACAACCGCGTCGGTGTCGCCGTTCATCGGGCTGTTTGGAACTGTTCTTGGCATCATCCGCGCGTTTCAGAATCTGGGCGGTGGAAGTACCAGTCTCAATGCGGTGGGCCCCGGTATTGCGGAAGCGCTGATCGCGACGGCCGCTGGATTATTCGCGGCGATTCCGGCAGCCATGGCTTACAACCATTTCAACCACATGTTGAAGGCCATGGGATCCGATATGGATGACTTTGGGCTGGAATTTCTGAACCTGATCGAACGCAATTTTGGAGATTGACGAATGGCTATTAATGTTGGCGGAAATGGCGGCGGGCGGCGCAGCCGCGTGGCCGCCCCGCTTGCCGACATCAACGTGACCCCTTTTGTGGACGTGGCGCTGGTGCTGCTGATCATCTTCATGATTACGGCCCACGCGATGGATACAGGCATCGATATCGACGTTCCGAAAACCAAGACCGTCAAGACGGTGACGAAGGAATTGCCGACGGTGTCGATTACTAAAACGGGTGAGTTGTACCTGGGCAAAGATCCGGTCAAGAACGTCAACCTGCTGGCCGATGAGATTCGCAGCAGGTACCCCGGCCAAACGGCTGTTTATATCAAGGCGGACCGCGAGACCACTATGGACACAGGAGTCCAGGTGATGAGCATACTGGGAAACGCCCAGTTTAAAATCAATATAGTTACCGCGTTAGACGATAAGAGGCCCTGAGGTTTGCCGAGCGATTCGCTTCAGCGTCCATTTGCAGGCTCGCTAATCGCCCACGGGGTATTGGCCGGACTCATCGTGCTGTCGGGGTACCTGCATTTGACGGATAAGAATTGGGGAAGTGAGCACCCCAGCAGCGGGTCGGTGGGAGTGGAACTGACTTCGACGATTCCGACTCCGCGGAATCCGGGGCCCGTGAATCCGGTGGCTAACGATACGAAGAACTTCACTCCGCAGGAAGTGGTGAAAGAGAAAGTGAAGCCGGTGGAGAAGGCGCCGGAACCGGATGCGGTCCCATTGCGCAGCGTTCGGGAAAAGCCGAAGAAGATAGCGGAAAAGCCGACGCCGCCACAGAACACATTCAAGCCCATGGCGTATCAACCGAACCAGGTTTATTCTACGAGCAAGCAGGCGGTGAGTTCGCCCATGTATGGAATCCAGGGCTCGAGCGGAATCGACATCGGGCCGGCCTCTGTGCTGGGTAACCGGTTCGGCGCTTATGTGGATGAGATGAGGCGTCAGATTTCGTCACACTGGAACAGGGCGGACGTGCGGGCATCGCCAACAGTGAAGTGCGGAATTTCGTTTACGCTGGCGCGGAACGGGACGATCAGAAATGTGCAGATTTCGCAGCCGAGCGGAAATTACCTGCTGGATGCTTCGGCGAAACGGGCGGTTCTGGATTCTAACCCTTTACCCTCATTGCCTCCGCAGTTCACGGGCAGTGAGGTTCCGGTCGAATTGTGGTTCCAATTAAAACAATGATGCAAAAAATGAGTTCGATCTGCATGGCGGCGCTGCTGACCGCCGGGGCCCTGCTCGCCCAACAGGAAGCAATTAAAACCAATATCGTGGGCGAAGCGGGGAAGAAGCCTTCGCTGGCGGTGCCCGATTTCAAAGGCTCCGGAACTCAGATGTACATGGCGGCGTTCAACTCCACGCTGTTCGGGGATTTGCAGAATTCCGGCTTGTTCAACATGGCGCCGAAGAGCATGTTCCCGCTGAACAATCCACAGCGTCCGGAGGATCTCCGCCAGGAAGACAACAAGCAGGGGCTTGCCTTGCAGGATTGGGCGGGGTCGCCCACGCTCGCCACGCATCTGGTGTTTGGGTACACGGGCGTTGTAAACGGCGTGCTGGTGCTTTACGGGAATGTTTACGACACGCGGCAGGCGAACATTCAATCGGCGCAGTTGATGGCTTCGCGGTATACGGGCTCCGTGGATGAGGCCGGCGCGGTCAAGGTGGCGCATGAGTTCGCGAACGACATTATTCAGAAGTTTGGCGGATCGGGCTCTTTGCTGGGAAGCAGGATTTATTTCGTCTCGAAGCGGAGCGGTAACGATGAGTTATACGTGATGGACTGGGACGGGAACAATCAAAGGCCGCTCACCAATCTTAAGAGCCTGCTGATGACGCCCGGTGTTTCCGCGGACGGTACGAAGGTGGCGTTTACGACGTTTTCGCGTGGAACTCCGCGAATCATGATTCTGAACACAGAAACGGGAAGATCGCTGCCTTTTTACAACCAGGAAGCGAGCATGAACACCACCCCCGATTTCAGCCCCGACGGCCGGCAGATTTATTATTCATCGTCGGCGAGCGGGGTTGCGCAGATCTATGTGGCCGATATCAACGGCCAGGGTTTTCGCCGCATTACCCATCGCGATAACGCGATTCTGGTGGAGCCGAAGGTAAATCCAAGGAATCCGAATATCATCCTTTTCGTGGGCGGCCCGGGCCCGCAGCAGATTTACAGGATGAATGCGGAAGGGGCGGATATTCAGCGCGTCACGAACGGCGAGGGCGAGGCGGGAAACCCTTCCTGGAGCCCGGACGGGCAGAAGATCGCTTTTTCCTGGACGCGCGGTTATCAGAAGGGTGACTGGAACGTTTTTGTCATGGATGTGGGATCGGGGCAATATACGCAGTTGACTCACAGTGAGGGCAGGAACGAGAATCCAGTGTGGGCTCCCGATGGCCGGCACTTGGCATTTGCGTCTAATCGGACCGGGCGTTCGCAGATTTATACAATGCTGGCAGACGGTAGTCAGGTAAAGCAGTTGACCACGCAGGGCGCGAACAGAAGCCCTGTTTGGGGCCTTAAGTAGTGCGCCGAGCAATTATGAAAAACTATTCGCAGGTTAAAGTTTCCAGATACACCAGCATTTTTCTGACGGCGATTTTAGCCGTATTCGCTGTCGGCTGCGGCGGTAAGAAGACGCCGGTTCCGCCCCCGCCCGTTCCGCCAATGGACAACAGCGGCAACATCACTCCGGCGCCCTCCACGCAGAAGCCCGTGGTGGCGGAATTCGTGGCGGAACCATCTTCAGTGGAGCGTGGACAAACGGCGCAACTCCGGTGGAATGTTACGGGCTCGTCCGACGTGGCCATCAATAACGGAATTGGAACCGTGCCCGTGAGCGGCACGCGGCGAATTACTCCGAACGAAACCACGACCTACACGCTCACGGCGACAGGGCCGGGCGGGAGCACAACTGCGACGACGACAGTTTCGGTGACGGCGCCCGCGCCTCCGCCCGCGCCTTCAGTGAATACCACCGACCGCACGAAGGGCACGATAGAAAGCAGGGTGCAATCCGACTTGCAGGACGTGCTTTTCGATTACGATTCAAACAACATTCAGGAAAGCGCGCGCCAGATTCTAATGGCTGATGCGGCGGCGCTTAAGCAGATTTTCGCGGACTTCCCGACGGCCACAATCATCATCGAAGGGCACTGTGATGAGCGGGGATCGGCCGAATATAACCTGGGTCTGGGCGATCGGCGCGCCAGTTCCACGCGGGAATTTCTGGCTCAGCAGGGAGTACCGGTGGACCGCCTGAAGACAATCAGCTACGGTAAGGAACGCCCGGTCTGCACGGAAGCCACCGAGAGTTGCTACCAGCGAAACCGCCGGGCGCACTTTGCGTCCGGACAATAGAACGGCAGCGGACAATAGAACCACACCGATCAGCAGAAACGGCGACAATAGTTCATGATGCGCTCTATCCCAATCCTCTTACTCGTTACGGTACTCCTGCCTGGTGGCGCTTTTGGCGCCGCCAGCAAAGAGATGCAGGAAATGCAACGCGACATCGCGCAGTTGCAGGATCAAATCCGTTCGCTGCAAAGCAGCCAGGACCAGAAGTTTGCCGCGATACAGGCAATTTTGCAGCAGGCGACCGATGCGGCGAACAAGGCCAATACGGCTGTCGCGGTGCTTAGTTCCACCGTCAACCAGACGCTGGAGCGGGAACTGACCAACAAGATGGCGCCGATCGCGGGCCTCGCCGCGAAAGCCGACAACACCAACAACGATGTCTCGGAGTTGCGGAGTTCGGTCACTGAAATCGTCACGACCATGAATAAATTGCTGACGAAGATGAACGACATGAACGAAGCGATCAAGGTTTTGCAGGCTCCGGCGGCGCCGCCTCCGGGGAGCAGCCAGACTGGTCCGGCGGGCCTCGCGCCGTCTTCCTCGGCGCCGATTCCGGCACAGCCTCTGTATGAAGCCGCATCCAAGGACTATTCGAGCGGCCGGTTCGATATGGCGATTTCGGAGTACTCGGATTTCATCAAGTTCTATCCGGATAATCCGAACGCCGCGGCGGCCCAGTTAGCGATCGGCGAGGCGCACCAGTCGCAGGGGAAATTCGAGCTTGCGGCGCAGGATTTCGATTCTGTTATCGAACGCTATCCCGCGAACGATCAAGTGACGCCGGATGCTTATTTTATGAAAGCCGGCGCGCTGAAAGCGGCGGGGCGGAAGACCGAGGCGATTGCCACTTATCGGGCAGTGATCGCGAAGTATCCTCACAAGGACGTTGCCGAGCAGTCGAAGGCGCAGTTGCGCGCCATGGGCGTGACTCTGACGACTCCGGCGGCTCCTGCTACGAAGCGCCGCCCTAAGTGAAATTCCGGGTTCCGGCAGGAGCCTTTGCCCTGGCGGCGCTGGCGCTGAATGCCGGGGAATATCCACGCGAGCTGAACGCTTATCCGGGTAAGACACCGGTGCTCGATGGGGTGCTTGCGCAGGGCGAATGGGATGACGCTGTTGCTTTCACAAACGCAGGCTGGATTCCTCAGTTCTCCCGAACTACCGATCCCAAAGATCTTTCGTTGAAGGCATACGTCAAGCACGATGGAAAGCGGCTGTATTTCGCGTTCGACGTGACGGATGACGTGCTGTATGGAATCGATACGCCCCGCTGGTTGCCGGATGAGAATCCAAAGGCGCATGAACTGACCCGCGAGGGATTTCCATGGTTCGGCGATGAGATGGAGTTGCTGATCAATGCGCCGAATAAGTGGGTGGCGAATGAGAATTCAGCGGGGAACGGAATGTCCTGGCAGATGGTTTGTAATTTGACCAAGTCACGCAAGGGCGGGGTTGGCACAGGCGGCTTGTTGGAAGGTGAGCCGCGGGGTCAGGAGAGCGCGTGGAATACATACCGGAAGTGGATTGAATCCGGCGCGCAGGAAGCGGTCGCGAAGGTGAAGCCGGGCGGACACGGTTATGTGATCGAGTGGGCGGTGAACTTCGATCCGTGTCTGGAAGTGGAACCTGGCAAGTTCTGGTCACCCGCGATGGGCGACCGTAAGATGGGGTTGAATATCGCGCTGGGGGATCTGGATGAAAAAGGCCGCGGCGAGGGAAATTTTGGGCACTTCCATCATGAGGACTGGTTCGCGGGAGAAAAGAACGTGCGGACGAATTTGAGGCAGTTTGGGGCGTTGTGGATGCGGGTTCAGCGTTGATCTGCCCTGATCTGCCCTGATCTGCCCTGTTTCAGGGCATCTTCTTTGCCAATATGTCGCTCGCGGCAGCCTGGGCTACAAGTCGGTCGGCGTCCTCTTGTAACAGGAAGCGCTCTGCCACCGACTTCTCAGCCGCGGCTTTGACGGCGGCTACATATCCGGCATGGTCCCGATAGCGCTCTTCCAAAGACAAACGAGGGTCGCCGGACGACATTCTCTCGGCCCGCGTCGTCGCGAACGGAATGTAGCCGGCCTGCAGACCGCACTGCTTCCCCTTATCGAAGCCGGTGGCGGTGGGATTCCACCCGAGATACGTGGCCAGCGGCGCCTGCCTCAAAACGCTCGGCACTCCACCGAGATCGCTGCCATCGGCGTCCACCTTGGGCACAAGTGTCGGAATCGTCTGTTTAACGGCGGGGGGCTCTTTCGAGATCACTCCGGAAAGGTCCTGATATATGAAGCCGGGGCCGAAATCGTGATCCAACACGGCATTGATTAGTCCGTCCGGAACAGGCGCTCCGGGAATAGCGGGCCATCCGATTGCCTTCGCGTTCGGTGCCGCGAGCTCTCCCTTGTCCAGATGCGGATAACGGCTGGCTGGCGGCTCCACTCCTTTCGTTACCCAATCGACCAGCACCACTGTCAGCGCCTTCATGGTCTCCGTCTCCGGATTCGGATTCGTGGGCAAGAGGCAGCCTGCGGAAGGCGCCGGAGTCGCGGTGCCGAATCCGCCCCGGCCGCCGCCATGAGTCGTCCCGGGAAAGAAATACCGCCGGACGTTTGCCGGAAGCGGAATGTCATGCTTCGCGTCGGTGCCCACCAGATTGGGCGATTCCCGCAGGTACCAGAACTCTAAAGCCCCGAACGTCTCGATCACTTTGGGGCAGGTGTTCGTCGCCTTGCAACGACTCAGCAGACCGGTGGAAGGCCGATGCCGCGTTGTATCGGCATAATCGCTCCACCACAACGTACCCTCGCTGCCCGGTTCATAAAGCCCCGCGGCCCCGCCGGGATTGGCGAAGCGAATATTCAAGGCCAGTTGGCGCGCCGCGATATGAGGGTTCACGCCGTCCCATACGATGCGCTTGTCTTCGTCCTGATTGAAGCCCAAATTGATGTAGCCGCGGATGAAATTGCCCGATTGCGAATTGCCGCGGCTAATCGCCCATTTGATCTGTTTCGCAACCGGATTTGCGTCGCTTGTATCGTAACGCAGGAACGAATTCAAGTCCCGCGTTGCGGCAAAACCGATTCCCAGAACCAGAGGGTCTTTAGCGGTAAAAACCAGTTCGTACGCATATGCAGGGTCGAAACCCTTCTTCGAGCAGATTTTTGTGGCATCGGGAACGCCGGGAAACGGGGAGGAACTGCAATCCGCAAACGCCCACTCCGACGCGGGGACCGATACGGCAGGCGCGGTCTGAGAACTTCTGCGCGTCAGCCTCGCCTTCGACGTGTCGAGTGCGATTGGCCTCTGATAATTGAGAGCGACGTAAGCCGCCGTATTGATTGGCAGCGTAGATGTGCCCTGCGCCATATTGATAAACCGCTCAATTACCGGACCGGTAATCGCCGATCCATCCAAATTCTTCGCAATTGGCACAAGGATGGTTTGCAGCCCGGCGCGCGCCGGTCGCGATGGAGACACAAGATCGCCTTGCCAGCCGCTTACCACGCTCACATGGCCTTCGGACGAACCGACCGGCGCGCCGCCCCCGCGATTCGGCACACTATAGAACAACACACCGCTCGCCTTCGACATGTCGATGGGCTTTGAAAGCGCAAACGTCGCACTATATTCCACCATTCCGCGTGCATTGCGGGGAGCGAGGGCGATATCTGTGATGAGGCTGTTGTGGGCGTCTTTGGGATCAAGTTCTCCGAAGAAGCGCCCCCTCAGCGTCTCGAATTGCCCCGCCTGCCCGAACACCTGTCCGCTAAAAGCGGGGGATTCCCTCTGCTCCACCACCACTCGGGTGACGCGCGCTTCCACGGAATAAGTAATAACCAACAGAAGAAGGCAGATTCGCAGGTGCATGTCCCGGCCATTATATGACCCCTGTCGGGAACTGCCATTATTGCGGACGCAAGAATGTCAAAGCTTTATAGGCGATTGCGGCTCTCCGAATCTGTCTATCCGCAGAGGCGCACTACAAAATTCTCAACGATGACACGATCGTCGGGGCGGGCGCTCCGCAGGTCGCGGTCGGCTTCAAAGATGAGCTTCAAACCCCGCTCCAGTTGCTCCTTCGAAAATTTCGAGGCGGTCTGCCAAACCTGTTCGGCTCGAGATCCCCACATCGGGACGCCTGCCTTCTGGAAGTGGCCCTGCACACCCATTGCTCCGCGGAGGTTGGCTTCTTTGGCGACGAGGGCCATTCGGAACTGACCAGCCAGAAAGGTCAGTGCGAGCGGGAGATATTCGCCTTCCCGAACCAGCGCATCCAACGTGGAGAGGGCGGCGGCGCGGTCGCGGCGGCCCAGCGCCGCCACAAGGCTAAAGATCGTGCTCTGCCGGGCATCTGGCACCAGCAAGGGCAGCTCATCGGCTGTGATCGGCTTGCCATACAAAGACAGCTTTTCGAGCTCCACTGAGATTCGCCCCACATCCGCCGCGAGTGCTTCCACGAGCGCCTCCGCGGCCGCCGGATCCAGCCGTACATTTTTCGCTTTCGCGATCCGGTCGAGTTCGCCGCGCGCTTCGTCCACCGTAAAGCGCCGGAACTCGATAACATCGGGAATCGCCGCGTAATATTTCCGCGCACGATCGCATTTCGCCTTGTCGTCGCCCTCAAAATCCCAGCGCGTGGCTTCAAAAACGAGCATCACGCCTGGTGTCGGGCTCTTCACGTAAGCCTCAAGCAGACCGACATCCCCCGGAGTAGCGGAACCCGAGGCGCCTTCATCGCTTTCGTCATCGTCCGGCGAAGCCGCGGCAGCCTTGCCCGCGCGCGGCATGGCCGCTTCCGCATTTCGAACGAACACCAGCCGCTCGGAGGCAAAGAGCGACATGGAACGCGCATCGTCCACAATCGCCGCTAATGGCATCTGCCCCGCGTCGTGCCATTCGGGGTCGATACCGGCTGCCTTGGCCCAGGCGAGCAAGGCAGCTGTACACCGGCGACGATTGTATGCTTCGAGGCCGATAAAAAGGCACGCGGGCGGAAGCTCATTCTTCTTAACCCGCGCGAGAAACTGTGCCGGAGACATACTCAGAAATTTTCGAGGATTGCGCTGACGACAGTACGGGCTACGTCTTTGCTCAGGCGCCCCAGCGCGGCCTGGCTCTCATCGAGATATTGTTTCGTATCCACGCTGATTTCATACCGGTCGCGAAATTCGATGCTCGGCCGGTTGAAAAGAACTTTACCGTCCTTGCCGACGAGGCGAACCTGCATGACAACAATTATCTGCGCGCCTGTGCCACGCCCGCTTACAGGATCCGCCACCGTTGAGTTCGTGAAGATGTTGGCGATACCGCCGGAAAGAGTCGCGTCCGCTTTCGCGGGATCGGCGATAACCGCGTACCCGGTGCGGGCCACCAGTTCTCGCGAAATCGCCTCACTCAGGTAAGTGGAAAGCTTGTACTGCGTGGTCCCGTTGCCGAACGGCACCACCGCGATCGTGTGGATGTTTTTTGGCAGGAGATTCGCGGTTCCAGCCACGCGATAGCCGCATGCGCTTCCGAGCAGCGCCATCGAAACCAGGGCGAGAATTTTCAAACCGCTTCCCTCGCGATCATCGCCGCGCTTTCCGCCATGAGGCGAAAATTATCGGCGGCCATCCACATCCAAATCGCGTTGCCGTTGTTGCGGTCGGGCACGATAGAACCCACGGCAACGCCGCCCTGACCCGCGATGCTCACATTATTCGGCGGTTCCAGATCGCCGGTGCGCACGTCAATTAAATCGCCCGGCAATGACTGCTCAATCTCAGCCACGGGCGGGGCGTCCTCGAATTCGATCCACAGGGAGAAGCCATAGCCGTGAAAAACAGGCGCCTGAATCAGGCGGAGCGAAGGCATAGGCACGCCGTCAGTGCGGTCGAGCAGCGTGGCCAGGTGCCGCTCTATCCGCTCTTCCACTTCATGAAGTTTCGTCTCGGCTTCTTCGCCCAGCCGTGGAAGCATTGCGAAGCTCAGTTGCGCGTCGAACACCTTCTTCGGCATGTCTTTAAACGCAAGCAAACTTACCGTTTGCTGTTGCAGTTCTTCAATGCCGGCCAGACCGCGCTCGCTTGCCGGTTCGAAAACATGGACGATGGAATTCGCGAGCGGATAATGCGCGTGCAGACGGCTGAGGACGATGGCGATCGCCGTAGCGGCGGGATGCGCCACGACCTGGGGGCCGGAGTGTTCGCGTTCGAATTCGGGGCCTTCCACCTGCGGGGCGCGAACGCGCGCGTCCACGTCGTCTTCCGTGACGTAAGTCAAGTCAATGATGAGACCCGAGGGATTGGCCGCGATCGCCTCGCGCGAAGAAGCCGCTGTGCCCGCAAGAACCACTACGGTCGCATCTTCCACGGCGTCGGGATCAAGCTTCGTCAGGAACGCCGCGGCGCCATCGATCTCAATCAGCTTGCCGGTTTCCGCTGCATCCGCCGCTACCAGCCGCAACTGGCTGCCAAGCGCCGATTCCGCGAAGACTTCGCGGACTTCGCGCCCCAGCAGAGTGTCCCCGCCAATGAGGGTGATAGTTTCAGACAACCGGATGCTCCCTGGGTTTCAGGACGTAACGCCGCACCAGGCCGCCCGCGCGGATCAGGATTCCGCTGAGAACGTAGGTGGTGGACAGAATCAGCAGCACTGGCTGCGACCAGTTGTATACCGCGAAGATAACTGCGCACACGGCAATCAGCATGATGGGGGAGCGCGGTTTGCCCGGATTTAGTTCTTTAAAACTCCAGTAGCGCCACGTGCTGACCATTAAATACGAGACCAGCGCCAAAAGAGCCATCCACAGACCCGACCAGATTGTGCTGGTGAGCGGCGAACTGCCTTCGGCATACACGACCGCGGCAACGATGCCGGCGCCGGCGGGAATCGGCAGGCCCACGAAGTACTTACGATGGGGCGCGCCGGGGTTCTTCGGAACCGGATTCTTCGTAATATTGAATCGCGCCAGGCGAGCCGCGCCACATACCAGAAACAGGAACGCCAGAAAGAGCCCCGCGCGATTCATCTGATCCACACGCGGCGTAACGAAGTAGACGCCCCACACATAGGCGAGAATTGCGGGGGCGATTCCGAAGCTGATGATATCGGCCAGGGAATCGAGCTCTTTGCCGAATTCGCTCGCGGTGTTCGTCATGCGCGCGATGCGACCGTCCAGGCCATCGAGAATGAATGAGAAGCCGATTAGTTGCGCCGCTAGTTCGAATTCGTGAACGGCCACATCCTGATTTGTCGAGTAGAGGATCGCGCCGTGTATCGTGCGGATGATCGACAGAAAGCCCAGGAAGATGTTGCCCCCCGTGAACAGAGTAGGCAAGGCATAGGCTGCGCGCGGCGGCGGCTTGCGGATGGGGGCTACGTCCGGCAGAGAGATGGCTCCTTGCCGGCTACCCTGGCGGCAATGGCATCGGCGAAAACGACTTCACCCGTTCCAAGCCGGGCGAGAACGCTGGTGCCGGCCACTACGCGCATGCCGGGTTTCACTTCGATTCGCCATTCCGGGCCCAGGATGACATCGACCCGGGAACCGAATTTGATCAGCCCCACGCGCTCCCCCGCCTGCACAAAATCACCCACTTTTTTGTAGCAGACGATGCGGCGCGCGATGAGGCCCGCGATTTGGCTGAAAACCACGACGGTGCCGTCTTTGGCGCGGACCGTGAAGATGTTTTGTTCATTGTGGGCCGAAGCGGCTTCCACGCTGGCGACGAGGAATTTACCTTTCTGGTAAGTGATGTCGGTGATGATTCCCGAAATGGGAGTGCGGTTTACGTGGACGTCGAAGATATTTAGAAAGATGCTGATACGGGTGCGGCCGTTTTCTTCGGGGTTGATGCCCACGACCTTGCCATCCGCGGGCGAAAGGGCGAACGGCCCGGCCGGAAGGGGTCTTTCAGGGTCGCGGAAGAACCAGGCGCAAAACACCGCCAGGATGAACAATGGTAATGCAAGATAAGGACTATAAAGGACCGAAAGCAACGCGCCGGCCGTGGCAAAGCCCAGAAAGTAATAGATGCCGTCGCGAACCATTCCAGCTACTATTCTACGTTGCCGGGGATTTTGGGATCGCCGAACGATCCGCACGGCGCCCGCCATTTCCGGTCGCTTCAGACTTTCAGGCCCACGGCCCGCATCAGATCGAGGGCGTTGCTGCGCGCAACCACGCCCGGGCGCATCCGGTAATCGAACACGAGTCGGCCATTTTCCAGCCTGTCTTCGAAGTGGACGTTGACTCCAGCCGGCGCAAGCTGATCGGCCACGCGGGCGAGCGAAAGGTCGTGCGTGGTGGCGATCCCGACGGCTCCCTGCGCCAGCAACCCGTGCAGCAGGCCCTCGGCGCCGATCGCCCTATCGTGAGAATTCGTGCCGTGCAGCAGTTCATCCAACAAAAAAAGCGCGGGCGGCGGCAGTTCCAGAATCTGCTTCAGGCGGAGGATCTCGGCCATGAAACGGGAGTGGCCCTCTTCGAGAGAATCCATGGTCCGGATAGAAGCGCCCACCGATAGCCGGGAAATCACCAGACGCTCCGCGCGAACCGGGGCTCCGGCGAGCGCAAGCACCGCATTGATTCCGACTGCGCGCAGAAGCGTGCTCTTGCCCGACATGTTGGACCCCGACACCACCATCAGGCGGAGCGGATCAACCAGCGCCACACTGTTCCGGACGCATCTTTCCTGCGCGAGAAGCGGGTGGCCAAGATCGTCCCCCTGGTAAATACGAGCCTCGGAAAATTCCGGAAACGGGTCGGCGGGGTGTTCCCAGGCGTAGTTGGCAAGGCTGGAAAGAGCTTCGATCTCGCTGACCGCGTCCAGCCACGTTTTTACGTTCGGGCCGTGCTCCGAGCGCCAGTTCTCGATAGCCATCGCGACCTGTGTGCCCCAGAGGAGGGGCGGCCCGAACATGCGCACGAAAACGTTGTCGCGCGAATCGAGAAGCTCCATCCACCGGCGCAGTCTGGCAATTCGCTGCGACGCGGGTTTGCCTCCCACTCGAATAGCAGCTTGTAACCCGGCCAGCTTCGCCGATTTGAAGCTTTGGCGCTCGAGCGTCGCGAGGATGTGCGAGAGCAGGTCGAGGTCGTGCGAAGGTTCATGAATGGCGTGCAAGACGCCGAGCACGCGCAGGCGCAGGAACAGCGCAAAGGGACCTTCGATAAACCCGACTGCGAGCACTCCGATGCGCGGCGGGATTTCCGTAAAAGATGTCAAGAAGAGCCAGCCGAGCATGCCCGCTTGAATTGCCCCGAGGATGAGAGCAAAGGCGCGCATCCAGGTCGGAAACGGATTGGCGGGCACTGCCGCCCAGGAGATCAGATGTTCGGGGTTCACGCCGGTGCGGTAATCGTCGCCCAGGACTGCAAGCTCTTCGCGAAGATCGAGCAGCGGGCGAAGCTCGTCAATGGCGTCGTGACGCTGCCGAAGCTCATCGAGAGGAGCGGCGCCCTTAAGCCAGTCGGCTAATTTGTTCTCCCCCCCGCAAGTTCTGGCCGTCGAGAGAAGCTCGAACAGACTGCCGCGGCCAAAGATATCGAGATCGACTGAATACGGATGATGAGGATCGATAAACCGTTCACCGGACTCGCCTTCGCCCTGCCAGCGGTTTTCGATTCTGGCGAGGCCCTGTTCGTAAAAGCGAATTCCACGACCGACGAATTTCGCATCCCGCTCAATCAGAGCCTGCGCCCAGACGAGCGCAAAAAACGCTGTTAGCGGGGCGGCAATCCACGAGTAGTGCAGTTGGCCCCGCCACGCGAACCAGGCGACGACGCCCGCTCCGGCAAAAATGACCAGACGAAGGTTTCCCAGCCGAAGGCGCCGGTTCTGCAAAGCGCTGAGCCTTAGCCGGCGTTCGGACAACCGTGTCGCGTAGATTTCGCGCGGCGGGATTTCGTGCGCATGTGCGCTTCGGTCCATTACCTGCAAGCTTAGCGAAGGCATGTCTGCGATGCAGTATTCTTGGAACTGAATGCCCTCACGCCCGGCAGCCGTTTCGACGCTTGTTCCGCCGGGGAAACTGCGGCAGACCGAACAAGCAATCGAGACCAGTATTCGCGGCAAAAAAGAAGCCGTGCGGATGGCGATGGTCTGCCTTCTGGCGCGCGGTCATCTGCTGATCGAGGACGTTCCTGGCGTGGGCAAAACCACTTTGGCGCAATCGCTCGCGCGGAGCGTGGACGGCGGCTTTCACAGGCTTCAGTTCACGAGCGACATGCTGCCATCCGATGTGCTTGGCGTGACGATTTACAACTCTCATTCCGGCCAGTTTGAATTCAAACCGGGGCCCATTTTTACGAACTTCCTGTTAGCCGACGAGATTAACCGGACTACACCGAAAACCCAGTCCGCCCTGCTGGAAGCGATGAACGAGCAGCAGATTTCCGTAGAGGGCAGGACGCTGGCGCTGCCCGACCCTTTCATGGTGATCGCGACTCAAAATCCGGCGGAGCACCACGGCACGTATCCACTTCCGGAATCGCAGCTCGACCGGTTCCTGATGCGTCTGCGCATCGGGTATCCGGATGCGGCAAGCGAGCGGGACATCATCAGGCAGCCGGAAACGCGGCATGGCGAGGCAACCCCGACGATTCTTGCTCGCGAGGAACTGCTCGACATGCAGGAACTTGTCAAACAGGTCGCGGTGGATGAATCGATTGTGGATTACATGCTTGCGATCGTGGAACGCACACGCACGCACGAAGGTCTGGCGCTGGGTGTGAGCCCCCGGGGCTCGCAGGCTTTTTATCGCGCGGTCCAGGCTTACGCGGTGCTGGAAGGCCGCGGCTATGCCGTGCCGGACGACGCGAAAGCGCTCGCGCCGAAAGTGTTCGGGCATCGGGTGCTGCCATCCGCGCGACAGAGTTTGGCATCACGGCGGAACGGTACCGGCGTGCTCGCCGGCGAGCGGGTTATTGAAGAGATTCTGTCTGAGATCGAGGTTCCGCTTTAAGCGGCATCCGCGCTCTTGTCGGCTGCGGTGGCTCGACCAGAAGCGCAAATGAAAACACAATTTATACCCGGATAAGCCTTAAGTAAGTCAGTGCCTGTGGTTAATACTCAGCTTGCAGAAATGCCTGCCACAATTGCCGGCCCCGCGTATTTTGCAACGGAAACGCGGCTGGCCTCATGTCGCCGAGCACACTTCTCGCAGTGCCGCCAGCCGATAGAATGCAAACCGCGATAGAGTAGTCGCGTCATGAAATTTTCCCGAAGAAAAGCTTTGCAATCCGTCGGCGCCGGCGCACTGTCGCCATTGGCCGCGCATGTGCTATCCGCCGCGCCGGCGCCGGCCCCTCCAAAGGAAGGAAAGGGCACTCCGAAGATCGCTGTTGGAATGACCGATGGTGGCGGGGGAGGCCGCGGCGGCGATCGGAGTGCAGCCGCGAGGCGCATCAAGCAGCTTGGCGTGGATCACGTGCTGAGCGGCGGGCCGGGCCAGCTCCCCTGGACGGAGCAGTCCCTCACGGCTGTGATGGACCCGTGGAAAGCCGCCGGAATTGAAGTCAGCAATCTGATGATCAATGTTTCGACGGACATCATTTACGGCAAAGCCGGCACTAAGCGCGACGAGGATCTGGAAAAGATCAGGGAATCTATCCTGGCCGCTGGCAAGGTTGGTCTGCCGGTAGTGGAGTACAACTTCTACGCGCATCGCGCGATGGAGGGGTATTTCGAAGAAATCGATACCGAACGCGGCGGTTCCGCCTGGACCGGCTTCGATTACGAGTTGGTCCAAACAGGGGCGCAGTATCAGACGCATCCTGAAGAAAAAGGTATGAAGTTCAAGGACCTTCCGCCGCTCCCGAACGAGGGCGCGCACAATCTGGATGAGATGTGGGCCAACGCCGCGTATTTCCTGAAAGCCGTGATTCCCACCGCTGAAAAGGCGAATGTTCGGCTGGCGCTGCATCCCAATGATCCGCCTGCGCCCGTAAGCCGCGGATCGCAGCAGATCATGGGCACGGTGGCGGGTTGGAAAAAGCTGATTTCGCTTGTTAACAGCCCGTCTAACGGCATTACATTCGATTGCGGAGTGACGCGCGAGATGGGCGAGGATCCGGTTGAAGTATGCCGGTATTTCGCTTCGCGCGATCGGATCAATCACGTGCATTTCCGGAACGTGCTGGTGATCAAACCCTATGAACGATATCGCGAAGTCTGGATCGATGAAGGCATCAACAACATGTTCCTCATCATGAAGGAGCTGGTGAAGAATAAGTACAGCCATCTGATCTATCCCGAGCATCCGCGGCGTCTGGATTATGACGCGGAGCGCGGGCCGATTCCAGGCTATCCGGGCGCGGGCGGTTATGCGTCGATCGCTTATAACGTCGGTTATGCGAGAGCCATGCTGCAAGCCGCGATGACGGCTTAGTAGCTCTTGTGGAAACCGTTGCGTGTATTCGTAACGGTAAACCTGCCGCTTTTCGTGGCGGAAATTTGAATCGATTTAAATCCGTCGGATGACTCCAGGTTTGCGATGTAGTCATCCGGCGGATTTGTGTCTTTGGCGGCATTCAGCGAGTAGTGAAGCTGCCAAATGTTTTGCAAACCCGGCGCTGCGCGCAGCACCGGCCATGTCGGGCCATCCGCGCCTTTTCGTGCGCCGTTAGCCTGAATTATGACCGGGGCATTCAGGGCGCCGACAAGTTCCGGCGCAATCCCTTTGAACTGGCCATGCACGTTCACGTTGTAAACATTTACGTGCCCGATGAGATTGTTGGGGCACACAAGATCGTGAGCGTGGTGGGCTTCCAAATCCGCCAGATCGAGCATGCGGAATTTGCCCAACGAGATGAGAAGGCCAATGGATTGATTGTCTTCAAAATCAGCCGGCAACTCGTTGATTTGCTTGTTGGCGGCGCATAGTGAATTCGGCACGCCTGTTTTCTTCGCAATGTTGCCGCCCGCGGAAAGCACCTCAACATCCACACCTCTGAGCGGCACCTTATCGCCCGGCTTCAGAACCGTGTGGCCAACTTTTTCGCGCACGCTTACGTATGCGTCGAAGCGCTGCCTGGCCTGCGCGTTCGTGGTCTTGTAATCCCCGTGATCGAAAATGTGGCCGACAGGAACTTTCGCGATCAGCGCGGGCACGTCTCCGATGTGATCGATGTCGAAATGCGAAATCACCAGGTAATCGATACGCTTCAGACCTGCCGCATGTACCGCATCGACGATGCGGTCGTTAGAGGCCTGACGCGTGCCTGATGCCGGCCAGCCCGCATCGAACAGCATCGACTGCCCGGACGGCGCGACAAAGAGAACGGACTTGCCGCCTTCCACATCGATTACGTAAATTTCGAGATTCTTCGCGGCGGTAAGTGTGCTCGCGAACAGCAGCAACAGGCATGCGAGCCGTCTCACTTGCCACCTGCCGAGAACGCCAGAAGTACGTTGCCCGCCATACCTTGGCCGCCGTAGCCTGAGTTTACGTACAACATGCCGTCCACAATAGTGGGCCCTGTCGAACTGAATGAGCCTCCCCTCGCTTTGATGCCATCGGTGGTGGGAAAGTCAGTGGCGCAGTCGAAGTCCCAAACGATTTTTCCATTAGCGGTATCGTATGCGCGCAGATGGCCGTCCATCGATCCCGCGAATACAACGCCCTCGATCATGCCGGGCGGCGCGAGCTGCGCGGCAGTGCAGCCGGGCTTGCCGATGCAGGCAGGCTTCGGGGCGGGCGTGTTCCAGACGATCTTGCCGGTCGCCGCGTCTATCGCGAACATTCCGCCGCCCGCTTCCGGCTTCTGACGATCGATATCCGAGAGCGGTACGTACGCGATGCCGTTGTGGCCCGCGATACCCCACAGAATGCCGCCCAGCGTGCTGCCCTTGCCGATGCGCGTTTGCCAGACGATCTTGCCGTTTCGATCGGGATCGAAGCCGTGAACCACGCCGTTCTTCTGACCGGCAACAAGCACCGTCTTGCCTCCGGCTACATCGAACAGAATGGCGGACGAGCCGAAATCCACATCATCACCGTGGTTGACGGGGCAGTTGCCGCCGCCGCCGCGCGGGCCGCAATCCCAGTTGAACATGTCGGGCACGGTTTGCTGCGACCAGCGGATTGCGCCGGTTTTCATATCGATTGCCACCAGAGCGTCGGCGGTCTTGATGTCCGGGTCGGAAAGGCCGTTGCCCGTGGTGATGTAGATCAGATTCCGCTTGAGATCGAGCGTGGGCGAAGACCATGTGGAAGCACCCGCGGGCCCATAGTGCTGAACGCCGTTCTTGCCCACATCGGTTGGTTTCGCTTCGGGCGAGAGATACGCGCGCCAGATCACGTCACCGGTCTTCGCATCCATCGCGACCAGATTGCCGCGGAACTTGCAGCACGGATAGATCGGATTGGCGCCGGCGTTTTCTTCCTGCGAGGCGATCGGGACATATAAGCGGCCATCGTGGAGTTTGGGTGTGCCCGTGATCCGGGCGAAGGGTTGTTCGTCGGCCTTCTTCTGCCAGATCAGCTTACCTGTATCGGTATCGAGAGCGTAGAGATTGGCGTCGAGATCGCCGATGTAGACATGGTTATCGGGTCCAACCACCGCGGACGATCGCACCAGCGCCTTCGCACGATACATCCAGTAGAGGCAACCCGTGCGCGCATCGATCGAATAGAACGTGCCGTCATTGCTTCCGGTGTAAACGCGGCCTCCGACTACGTTCGGCTGCCCGTACGCGGTGCGTCCGCTGGGATATCCAAAGGCCCACTTCACTTTGAGACCGGGGACACTGGCGGCCGTGAGCCCCGCTGCGGAATGGGGCTGAAAACGCGTATTGAAATCGTCCACACCCCAGCCGTTCCATGCTTTGCCGGTAGCGGCGGGCTTTGTTCCCGGCACACAGAAACCCGTGATGGCGGGAAGCACTTCCGTGCCCCCCGCCTTACCTGCATAGCGCGCGACAGCCACCCGGTCATCCTGCGATAAGTTCTGCGCCTGGATTTTCATGACACCGGTTTCAAGCGTCGTCAGAACCTGCTGCCATGGAATCTGCGCCAGTGACTCCTGCGTGGGCGCGTGTGTAGTGCTGGTTGAGGAGTGGCACCGCAGGCAGTGTGAGATGAAGACCTGGGAGCCTTCCTGCGCATAGCAAAAGGCGGCGGCGGTAACGGACAGGAATAACAGGCGGGGCGTGAAAATCATTTGCCCTAACATCTTATTCCGTACGCGGGCGGCGCCAATAGTTGAAAGCCAGACCAAACGCCGCGAGAATCGCGCACAGTGCAACAAACCAATCGCCGTGGCGCGCGTAGAACGTCACGTCCTGCCGGTAGCTGAACGGCATGCGGGCGGTGACTTCCTGATATTCCGGGGCCGTCCGAATGAGGCGCCCGGCTGGATCGATCGCGGCTGAGACTCCATTATTCGTGGCGCGGACGATCCAGCGATGGTTTTCAGCGGCGCGCATCCTCACGATACGCAAATGCTGGTAGCGGGCGGACGTTTTACCGAACCAGCTATCGTTCGAAATGTTGAAGAGGACCTCGGCTCCATTTGAGGCGAAGCGGCGCACATAGCCCGGGAACACGGATTCGTAGCAGATAAATGTGCCTAGCTTGTGTCCATCGAGAGTGGACACAACGGGCTTGTAACCCGGCCCGAAATCGCCGGCTTCGGTGGAAATTTTCTGGGTGATGGCTCCGAACGGCCACGGGACGAATTCTCCGAAGGGTACGAGGTTCACCTTGTCGTAGCGGCTGATAACAGCACCGTCGGGGCCGAAAAGGATGGCGGAGTTCAGCGGGGTACGGTCGGGCAGGCGACCCACTACTCCGGTGAGAATTCCCGCATGCGCGGTCTTCGCGGTGGCCGACACCATCGACACGAAGCGCGGATCGTTCTCATAAAATGGCGCGGGCATCTCCGGCCAAACGATGATATCGACATCGTCTAACGCGGTGTGGCCCAGCAGGGAGAGCGAAAGCCGGCCTAATTGATCTTCGGTGCTGGCCTGAAGTTCGGGGCTCCACAGCGTCTCATCGTCGATGTTGGGCTGCACTACGATCGCGGTTCTGCCGCCACGCTGAGGCGCCGGAATATCCGGCATTGCGAAGAGGCACAAAAGCAACAGCAGCCACGCGCTTGCGAGGCGTTGCCTGCGCAGAATAACTCCGGCGATAGCAGCCGACATCAGCGCGAACGCAAATGACATTCCCCAGACGCCTGTAATGGGTGCCAGGCGAAGCAGCAGAGACATGTCACTGCCCGCGTTGCCGAGGTTTAGCCATTCGAACCACGTCCAGGCGTGCGTCCATTCGAGAGCCACCCAGAGCGCGGCGGCGAGCGGGGGCTGAAGGTTGTTGGCGAAGGCGGCGAACACGCCGGTTTGAAGCCCCTTCAACAGGCAGAAGAGCACGAACACGATGCAGGCGAGCGCGTTGCCCATGCCGGCGTGATGGGCCAGCGTCCATTGAATCCAGTAACAGAGGCCGCCCCAATAGAGGATGCCGCTTAGGTATCCGAATGCGAATCGTGTTCGCAGGCGCGGCTCCCGGGCACAGGCGATCAGCAGCGGCGTGAGTGCGATTGGCGCAAGCCAGGCGAAGCTATAGCCGGGAAAGATGGCGATAAGAAGAATGGAACTGAGAACCGCGAGAAGCCAGTTGAGAGCGCCGCGGTTCACGCGTTTGCAGCCTGCTCGCTGACAAGATCCGCCATGTAGGAGCTTCGCACGAGGGGCCCGCTGAAAACCATTTTGAAGCCGAGTGACAAGCCGAAGTCCCTGTATCTGTCGAACTGCTCCGGCTTGACGTACTCGGCTACCTGAAGATTGCGGCGCGTCGGCTGAAGGTACTGGCCGATTGTTGCCACGTCCACGTGATGAGCGCGGAGGTCGCGAAGCAGTTGTTCCACTTCTCCGCTGGTTTCACCCAGACCGGCCATGAAGCCGGATTTCGTCAACACGTCCGGGTTATGCGCGCGGGCGAAACTGAGGACGTCAAGCGATTGCCGGTATTTCGCTTGCGGACGCACACGCCGGTAGAGGCGCGGCACGGTTTCCATGTTGTGGTTGAAAACGTGAGGCTCGGCATCGAGCACGCGCGCGACTGCGTCGAGGTTGCCGTTGAAATCCGGCGTGAGCACTTCCACGCGCGCTTCGGGCAAAGCCTTTTTCACTTCGCGGACCGTTTCGGCGAAATGCGCGGAGCCACCGTCAGCAAGATCGTCGCGATTAACGCTGGTGATCACCACGTAACGGAGTTTCATTTCCGCGGTCATTCGGGCCACGTTGGCGGGTTCCGCGGGATCGAGCCGCATGTGATGGATGCGTGGATTTCCCTTGGGGACAGAACAGAAGCCACAACCCCGCGTGCAAAGATTGCCCAGGATCATGAAGGTGGCAGCGCCGCGATGGAAGCATTCGTGAATGTTGGGGCACCGCGCCGACTCACACACCGTGTGCAGCCTGAGTGAACGCAACCCGCTCTTCAGTTTGTTCAGCGACTCAAAATGGGTGGAAGATTTACGCGCCCATTCAGGCAGGCGAGGGCGCGGATTTTGAATCTGAATCAACGGCGTCATTGCTTGTAAACAAAGGCGCTGCCGAAGCCCATCGCCTTGAGGCGAGACTTCGCGTCCGCCAACTGCGCGGTCTGATGGTAGGGGCCGACGAGGACCCGAAACAAGCCGTCCTTCGAGCTGGCTGCGAGAATCGTGGGGAAGCTTTGTTCATGCAAAGTTTTGACCACTCCTTCCGCATCTGCGCGCGGCAGCGCGGTCACCTGCAGATAAGAAGCTCCCGGTTCAGGCACGGTGACGCCCTTCGATTGTTGTTTCGTATCGGGAGTGTACTGCTGAGGCACGGGAATTTCCGCTGGCGGGCGTGTCGGCGCCGCTGCGACCGAAGTATCCTGAGCGGGCCTGGTTTCCGCCTGGGGCGTTGGCTCCGGAGCGGTTGTATCAGGCGCGGGCTGGGCCGTCTCACGCGGAGGTTCTGACTGCTGATGCGGAATGCCCGCGCCGGAGGGCGTGTTCGCCGACACATCCGCTGTGAGCGTGGTCGCCTTGCCGGAATTTCTTCCGATCATATATCCCATTGCGAAGAAAACTCCACAAAGCGCTACCACCACGAAGAACAGGCTGATGAGTTGCTTGTTCCCCAGTACCAGTTCTTTATCGTCGACGGGCTGAGCCATTCTTTAACAGGATAACGTCAGCACGAGAATCCCTTGTTGCGTCGCGCCCGCGCGGCTGTTGAAGAGAGAAAACTAAGAACCAGCGAAAGCGGAACCATGGTAACGATGGCTGTCGTCAGTTGGATTTGCGGATTCATCCAGATGATTCCGGCAGGCATGAGTGGCACGGCTGCGAACCGCATGGACTGCCACCGGGAACGAGTAGCTGCCCCAAGCAATAGCGCCAGGGCAAGAACAACGAGTATGGCGCCGCCCGGCACGGGCCGCGAAAAACCGGTTATTCCGATTAGTATTGCAACCGAACCGGCGACCCCTGGAAGCACTTTGCCCGGCCTTAGAAATTCAGCGCATACCAGGAGGACACCCACCGTTACAAGCGTAAGCGCAAGGTCTGGATTGGGGGTGAAGATCGTCACGCTTATTCGGCAAATAAAACGTTTTTGTGCAGAAATGTAGCTCGAATCGCCTACAATGAAGAGGTATCTCGATTATGGCAACTAAGCGAACAGCAAGCAACACATCACCCAAAGTCAGCGCGGAACAGGCTGCGAAAGCGGCCGCATCCGCGCCTGCCGCAAAATCCCGTGTCACCAGTGCGAAACACAGCAAGCCGGCTGCGAGTGAGCCGATATCGGAAGTGACAGCCGCCCCCGCGCCGGTGAGTAAAGCAGCGATAACAACGCAAAATTCGCAGGAAGCGATCGCGAAAATAGCCTATGGCTATTGGTTGGCCCGCGGTTGTCAGGGCGGAGACCAGGCCGAAGACTGGTTCCGGGCCGAAGCGGAATACCGAAGCCTTTAAAATTGCCGGGCCGGCTGATACTTAATCGCCTAATACTTACGTAAGACGGCGAGCAGCCGGCCCTGAATTTCAATTTCACTGGCGGGCATCCGCATGGGGCTCATGGCGGTGTTCGCGGGCTGCAACCGGACGATATTCCCCGGTTCCCTGTAATACCGTTTAAGAGTTGTTTCCGAACCGCCCACCAGCGCCACCACGATATCGCCGTCGCGGGCCTCTTTGGAATTCTCGACGAGAATCATATCGCCTTCGCAGATGTGATCGTCAATCATGGAATTCCCGCGGACGCGCAGGGCATACGTGTCTTTGTGGCCCACGAAATCCGCGAAGCTGACTGTGGCTTTGTCGTCGTACGCTTCCACTGGCTTGCCCGCCGCGATGGTGCCGAGCACGGGCACTTCGAGCGATGCTTCGAGGCGGTTGCGCCGCTGCTCCTGCAGGTAGCGGGGCGCGACTTCAATCGAGCGGCTTTGATTGTGGCTCCGGTGCAGGTAGTTGCGTGTCTGAAGCGCTGAAATGTGCTTATGCACCGTGGCAATGGACGCTAACTCCAGGCCCCGGGCGATCTCTTCGTAACTGGGGCTGTACCCGTTTTCCACCTGATAAGACGCGATGAAATCGAGCACTTCCTTCTGTCTGCGCGTGAGTGCCATTTGAAGTTATAGTAGGCGAAGAAAAGGGGAAATGCAAGGAGGAGGAGGACAAACGATTACCTCGACGCTCCGCATTCTTCAGAAAAGGGACGCTCGCTTGATTCCTCTCATAATCTGCCCGAGACCTTCTACTATCCGCGGTCAAAGTGCATTCGCCAGGTCACGATCTTCCAAACAGCGTATCTTGAAACTTGCGCCGGATTCTTCTCTTCGCCGCTACTACCGGGTACCAGGTGCGCTCCTTTGCCGAAGCCGCGCGCCGGCTTGGAATCGAGCCGATCCTTGCGACTGACCGCTGCCACATCATGCAGGATCCCTGGGAGGACGAGGCGATTCCGGTGCGTTTCGAAGAACCGGAACATTCGGCTGTTCAAGTGGTGGAGGAAATCGCGCGGCGCGGCATCAGAATCGATGGCGTTGTCGCGGTAGCCGATAAACCCACACACCTTGCCGCCTTCACGGCCGCCCGCCTCGGAATACCGTGGCATCCGCCTCACGCCGCCGGCACGTGCGGCAACAAACATCGTATGCGCGCGATCTTCGAAACCGCCGGGCTGCCCGCTCCGCACCATTTTCTTGCGGGACGCCCTCACGCCGATACGGAATATCCGTGTGTGCTGAAGCCGCTGGGGCTTTCCGGAAGCCGCGGTGTGATCCGGGCGAACAACAAGGCCGAGTTCGTCGCCGCATTCGGGCGAATTCGAAAAATCGTGAACGACCCGTATGCGCCCATTCAGATCGAAGAATATATTCCCGGTCGTGAGTTCGCACTGGAAGGGCTCATGACGCACGGGGAGCTCCGCACGCTGGCTATCTTCGATAAACCCGATCCGCTGACAGGTCCGTTTTTCGAGGAGACTATCTATGTAACGCCGTCCTCCGAGCCGGACCGCGTGCAACACGAGATCATCGAAACTACGCGAAAGGCGGTGCGCGCTTTGGGGCTTACGCACGGGCCAATCCATGCCGAAATGCGCGTGAACGACGCCGGCGTGTACATGCTGGAAATAGCTGCACGCCCCATCGGCGGCCTTTGCGCGAGGGTGCTGCGATATCAAACTCACACTTTTGAAGAGCTGCTTATCCTTCACGCCGTCGGGCATGCGCCCGACGAGCTGGCGACGGCGCGGCCGGCGGCGGGCGTGATGATGATTCCTGTGCCTGAAGCGGGCATTTTTGAGGGAGTCACGGGCACGGAAGCCGCTCGTGAAATCCCTGGCATCGAAGACGTAATTATCACGGCAAAACCCGGGGAAAAACTGGTCCCGCTACCGGAGGGTTCCAGCTATACCGGTTTCATCTTTGCGGGCGGTTCAGACGCCCCTTTCGTCACGCAATCTCTTCGGCGGGCGCACGCGTCTTTGCGGTTCCGGGTCTTGAAGTCTCTCGACGTAGTGGGAAACTGAAACCCACCTGTTATTCTGGTGAACCATAATGACGCAGAGGCGCGCGCTCCCACGTATTTGCATCGCGCTCGGACTGCCCGACGTTCCGCGCCTTCTCGAACAGGCCCGGCGCGAAGCGGAAGCAGGCGAGAACTTTCTCGAGTTTCGGCTCGATTATCTGGCCGATCCTTTAAGGGGCGCCCGCGCCATCGCCGAGTTTCTCGAAGGTTACCCGGGCTGCACCATTCTCGCCACCTGCAGGCGCCATCAGAACCACGGGCGCTTCAACGGCAGCATCGAAGAGCAGCTGAAGGTTCTCGAAGTTGCGATACAAAACGGCGCGCGCGCGGTGGACGTGGAAATCGAAACGGCGGAACTGGTGCCCGACAGATGCGCCGAGTTGCGCACGCGCGCTTATCTGATTGTTTCGTGGCATCACTTCGAAACAACTCCGCCGCTCGATCCCGTGCTAAAGCGCATGCGCAAGGTTCCTGCCGACGTGTATAAGCTGGTGAGCACCTCCCGCAAGCCGAGCGACACGGGCCGCATTCTTGAAGCCTGTAAACAGAGCCCGAAAATTCCGCTGGTAACTCTTGCGATGGGTGAAATCGGGTTCCCGTCACGCGTTCTCTCGACCGCCATGGGCGCGGTGTTCACTTATGCGGCGCCCGCGCATGCGCAGGGCACGGCTTCCGGTCAGGTCAACGCACGACAGCTTAGGTCGCTTTACCGAATAGACAAGTTCACCCGGGCCGCGAAGATCTTCGCCGTAGTCGCCGACCCCGTGCGGCACTCCGTTTCGCCGACCGTACACAATCGGGCGTTCCAATCGAAGCGCATGGACGCGGTCTACGTTCCTCTGCTGGTGAATCCGAATCAGTTGAGGGACTTCTTTCAGTTCGCCCTGGAGTTGCCCCTCTCGGGTTTCAGCGTTACCATCCCGCACAAGCGCAGAGTTATGCGCTATCTGGACTATGTGGATCCGCTTGCAAAGCGCATTGGCGCGGTCAATACCGTGGTTCGGAAAGCAGGGAAGTGGCGGGGGTCGAATACCGACGCCGAGGCGGTATCGGGTCCGCTGGCTAAGTTGACGAGCCTTCCGAAAGCGACGGCGCTGATCATCGGCAATGGTGGGGCGGCGCGGGGCGCGGCATGCGCGCTCGCAGATGCGGGAACTAAAATCGCGCTCACCGGGCGGAATCCGGATCGCGTTCGGGCATTGGCCCGACTGGTGGGCGGCGAGCCGATGTCGCACGAGCAGGTGATGATGCGGCATTTCGATATCGTCATCAATGCCACTCCTGTCGGCATGTGGCCGAATAGCAAAGAGTGCCCGTTTGAAGATAAAATCCCTGGCGAGATCGTCTTCGATATGGTTTACAATCCGCTCGAAACTGTTCTTATTCGCCGCGCGCGTGACCAGGGCAAACAGGTTGTTCCTGGCCTGAAGATGTTCATCGAGCAGGCGGTCAGGCAATTCGAAACATGGACCGGGGAGACGGCGCCCCGCGCCGCCATGGAAGCAGCGGCTATCGACGCTTTGGAAACCCGCTATTCTGAACAGAAGGCATAATCGGCGATGAAGTTTTCACGCAGAGAATTGGTGGCGCTCGCAGCGATACCGGCGTTGGAACAGGCGGCCCCGGCCCAGGCGCCTTCATCCGCGGCACCCGCTGCGACCGCACGTCCCGTCATTGAGGCAGGCGATCTGGCAAAAGCCGCGCGCGAGGCGAACCGAAGGAACGCCGAGGCATTGTCGAAGTTCGAAATCGCAATGGCTACAGAGCCCTGCTTTCGCTTCGAGCCCTGAACGGGACACAGATGACCGACGACGTATTCTTCGCCTCCATTTCCGATCTCAACGCGCGGCTGAAGAAAAAGGAATTCTCCACCGTTGAACTCGTGAAGGCTTTCGCGGAACGTTTGGAGAAAATTGGCCCCCGCTACAACGCACTTGCCCTGCCCCTCACCAAAGTTGCTCTAAAACGGGCGAAGGCAGTGGATGAGGATCTGAAGCGCGAGCGCTTTCGGGGCCCGCTCCAGGGGGTGCCTTTCGGCGCCAAGGATTTGTTGTCATTTGCGGGCCATCCAACCACGTGGGGCGCAAAGCCTTATGCCGCGCAGGTATTCGACTCCTCGGCCACCGTTATAGACAAGCTGGATAAAGCCGGCTCGGTGCTGATTGGCAAATTGGCGCTGGTGGAACTCGCGGGCGGCCCGAGTTATCGGACGGCGAGCGCTTCCCTGTTTGGGCCCGGCCTGAATCCGTGGGATGTGACTCGCTGGTCTGGCGGCTCATCGAGCGGTTCGGGGAGCGCGGTCGCCGCCGGATTGGTCACGTTCGCGCTTGGATCTGAGACTTCCGGGTCCATTCTGACACCCTCTTCGTATTGCGGTATTACGGGGTTGCGGCCCACCTACGGACTCGTGAGCCGTCACGGCGCGATGGCGCTTTCGTGGACCCTGGATAAGATCGGCCCCATGTGCCGCAGCGCGGAGGATTGCGGAATCGTGCTCCAGGCCATCGCGGGCGGCGATTCAAAGGACGCAACGTCCTCGGGCAAGAGCTTCTACTACGCTCCTGAGTATGCGAGAAAATTGAGCGACTTGAAAGTGGGTTTCTCGCCTGACGACGCGGGCTGGGCCGATGGAGAAGCGCAAACCGCGTATACTTCCGCGATGAGGGTTTTGGCGGAGACCGGCGTTCAAATGGTGCCCGCCAAGTTGCCCGATTTTCCGTGGGGGCCTGTGGTGTCCACTATCCTGGGGTGCGAGGCCGGGTCGATTTTCGAGCAGTTGATTTCGAGCGGCAAGGTGAACGAACTTCAGGACGCGAAACAGATTGAGGGCCTGAAAGCCGGATTGGAGATTCCGGCGAAGGATTACCTGCGCGCGATGCGGATCCGGTCATTGATGAAGCAGGCGTTTCACGAAATGTTCGCCGACCTCGACATGATTGTTGCGCCCGCGACGTATCGGATTGCGACCAAGGTGACGGAGGCGCTGGATAGCCCGCGAGTGGGTAGCGGACCACGTCCGGCGGGCAGGGGAATGCTGGGCCTGACTCCGGCGGGAAACCTCGCGGGCGTGCCGGCTTTGTGCGTGCCGTGCGGTTTTTCCGAAAATATGCCTCTGGGGCTGCAAATTGTGGGGCCGCCATTTAGCGAAAACACTTTGCTGACTCTGGGCAGGGAATTTCAGCAGCGGACCGATTGGCACAAGCGGCGTCCGCCGGGATGAAATACGGATTGGCGCCATGATCGGCTGGCCGTCTGCCCCGTTACGGCGTGTTGAGTATCCTGTAGAAGATGTCATCACAGGCGGGAACTAGCCAGTCGCCCGGGGAGAAACCTCCAGAGGTCAAAACTCCCTGGCAGCGAGTCCAGTTCGCGCGCCACCCCAAACGGCCTCATACGCTCGATTATGTGCAGCGCATGATGACGGATTTCCAGGAGATCCACGGCGATCGCCTCTTCGGGGACGACGCCGCGATTGTCTGCGGAATGGCGCGGCTCGAAGGCAAGCCCGTCATGCTGGTGGGCGAGCAAAAGGGACGCGACACCAAACAGAAATTGCTGCGGAATTTCGGGATGCCGAAGCCGGAGGGTTACCGTAAGGCTATGCGGGCGATGGAAATGGCGGCGAAGTTCGGGAGGCCAATCGTGGCGCTGCTCGACACCCCTGGCGCTTATCCGGGAATCGACGCGGAGGAGCGCGGCCAGGCGGAGGCAATCGCGCGAAATCTTCGCGAGATGGCCCGTTTGCCGGTGCCGGTGGTCTCCGTTTGTATCGGTGAGGGCGGAAGCGGCGGGGCATTGGGTTTGGGCGTGGGCAATCAGGTCATGATGCTGGAAAACGCTGTTTACAGCGTGATTTCGCCCGAGAGCTGCGCAGCCATCATTTATCGGGATTCGGCCAAAGCTGAGCAGGCGGCAGCGGCCCTGAAGCTTACGGCTGAAGACCTTCTCAGGCTGCGCCTGATCGACAGCATCATCCCGGAACCGCCCGGTGGCGCGCACGAGGACTACGATGAGGCCGCCCGCCTGCTGAAGGAACGGTTAATTCAGGCTTTCGCCGAGCTCGCCCCTCTTTCGTCGCACGAAATTGTGCAAAGGCGCTACCAGAAGTTTCGTGAGATGGGCAACTTTTTTGGAGGGGTATAGGCCCTGATTATGGCAGCTAAACCCAAGCGTAAATGGCCGGTAATCGTGGGAGTTGTATTCGTGGTGGCCGTAATCGGCGCGCTGATCTACACCTCGGGCGGCAACAACACGTTCCGATGCGAAGTCTGCGTGACCTTCGATGGGCGGACGGTTTGCCGGAACGGCGCGGCTCCGACTAAAATGGGAGCCGAACGCATCGCCGCGGATACCGCCTGCACAGACCTTTCAAGCGGCATGACCAGCCTGATGCAGTGCCAAAATAACGCTCCTCGCAAAGTCACCTGGAAATAGCAAATCCTCGTATTTTCATCGGCTTAGCCAAGGTCTTCGGGCGGCGCGTGCTATTCTTGAACGGAAACCTGCGAACAAATGGACGTTGTTTTGCGTCTACTGATCTGAGCAAGTCCTTTAAACCCACACCGGAGTACCGTACACGTGAAGACGAAATGGAAGATATTGATTGGCGTTCTTGTTGTGCTGCTGATTGCCGGCGGTGTTTTCGCCAGCGTGAAATACAGCCAAAAGGGCATCGTCACCGTTCAAACTGGCAAGGTTCTGAAAGAGGATCTGGCGAGCGTCGTCACCGCGTCCGGTGAAGTGAAGCCGCGCAACTACATCACGATAGGCGCGGAGTATTCCGGCCAGCTAACTGACATTATGGTTAAGGAAGGTGACCGTGTCCGCAAGGGCCAGATGCTGGCGCGCATCGACGAAGCCCAATCGCAGGCCGATGTCGCCGCCCAAAAGGCCGCCCTCAATTCGGCTGAAGCCGATGCCGCCGCCAGTGAGGCGTCGGTTGGCGCCGGGGAAGCATCGCTCCGCGCCGGTGAGGACAACGTCGCCGCTCTTGAGGCGACGGTTGCGCGTACAAAATCCGATTTGGAACGCTATGACAAAGATTTCAAGCGCGGCGAGCAACTGTTCAAAGACGGACTGATTCCCCGGTCGGATTTCGAACAGCGGCAGGCGGTTTATGAGAGCCAGAAATCCTCCGTGGTTGAAGCGCAGTCGCGCGTGATTCAGGCGAAAACACAGCTTGCGCAGTTGAAGGCACAACTCGCGCAGCTAAGAGCTCAGCAGTCCGGCGCGCAGAAAAAGATCGCGCAAAGCCAGGCCGCCCTCACCCGCGTGGATGACATCCTGAGAAAACACAACGCGGTTGCGCCTATTGACGGCCTTGTTACGTATCTGCCTGTGCGGGTAGGCGAGACCGTTCAGCCCGGCGTGCAGAATTCCGCGGCCAGCACCATCATGACTATCGCGGATATGTCGATTGTGACGGCCGAAGTGAAAGTGGATGAGACTGATATCGTGAACGTGAAGCTCGATCAGCCTGCCGAAATTACGGTGGATGCGATTCCCGGCCGTACCTTCACGGGGCATGTCATCGAGATCGGCAACACAGCAATTCTGCGCTCCACCGGTCTGGCGGCGTCAACCAGCACGACATCCAGTCAGGAAGCGAAGGATTTTAAGGTTGTGATCGCGATGGATAACCCGCCGGATGAGATTCGGCCGGGTCTTTCCTGCACCGCTAAAGTGACGACGGCAACCCGGAAAGACGCAACTGCCGTTCCGATCCAGGCGCTCACAACTCGCACCAAGGGCGATCTGTTGCCCGATAAGGATAAGCCTCTGAACCCGACTCCGGCTGTCGCCAAGGCGAACAAGGAAGAGGTTCAGGGTGTGTTTGTGGTGTCCGGCGGCAAGGCGCAGTTCAGAAAGCTGGAAACGGGAATCACCGGCGCGACTGAGATTGAAGTGCTCAGTGGAATCAACGTGGGCGAAGAGATTGTGACCGGAAGCTACCAGACCATTCGCAGCATCAAGAATGGCGCGACCGTGAAGATCGATAACAAGCCTCCGGTCGTCAAGCCGACTACGTAATATCAGAGGATTTCATGGCACAGGCATTAGCTGACGAAGCGCTGGAGCGGGGCGAACGCCTCAAAAAAGACGGCATCGTTATTCGGACGTACGATATCTGGAAGACCTATACGATGGGCGATCAGGTTATCAACGCCGTTTCGGGCGTGGATATTGAGATCAAGCGCGGCGAGTATGTCGCGATTATGGGACCATCGGGGTCAGGCAAGTCGACTCTGATGAACCTGATCGGATGTCTGGATACGCCGAGCAAGGGGCAGTATTACATCAACGGCCGCCTTGTCAGCGAGATGAATGACGATGAGCTCGCGACGATTCGGAACAAGGAAATCGGTTTCGTGTTCCAGACGTTTAATTTGCTGCCGCGCGCGAGTGCGCTGCACAATGTGGAACTGCCTCTGATTTATAACGGCACTCCGCCTGATGCCCGTATCGCAAAGGCGAAGAACGCGCTGAAGCAGGTGGACCTGGAACAGCGCATGAACCACAAGCCGAACGAGCTATCGGGAGGTCAGCGTCAGCGCGTCGCGGTGGCGCGGGCGCTGGTTAACAATCCCTCGATCATTCTGGCGGATGAACCGACCGGTAACCTGGATACGGCAACCGGTAACGAAATCATGGCGCTCTTCGGCAAGCTCCATTCGGAAGGCAATACGATTATTCTGGTGACGCATGAGCACGATATCGCGCTGCATGCGAACCGGATTATTGCGGTTCGGGACGGTAAAGTTGAGCGCGACGAACCGGTGGCGCATTAGGATTAGGGGCTGGCTTCACAATCGCTGAACGTGGAACTCCCGGAATTCGTAATCCGGTGAATCGACCTCCTTGGAAAGATTACCGGGAGGCTCTCATAAAACTGCTTCATCTGTGATTCGGGCCACATGGCGTTGCCGCGGCGCTTTCGATCAGGATTTCCGCGAGAGGTCGTAACTTGGGAATCGACCGAATGCCCCTACTTGACTCTGGACGGCTACTTCTTTGGGTCGTACGCGGGATCGGCGCGGCCATGATTGCAAGCTGGCGCGGAGGTAATGGCTGCCTGTGGTTTGGTTTAGGAATACTCTTCGGGCCGTTCGGACTTGCTTTTGCGTTCTTAGCCGGTGAAGAACAAGTGCCGCGCGGCTGCTGCCAGAAGAAAGTTAGCCGAAAAGCTCTCAAGTGCCCTTTCCGCCAGACGATCTACAGCGGCCTCAGTGGACATCTGAAAACCGGCCATACGTGGACACTTAAAAACCGGCCAACGGAGCAGAACCAGAACAAGACTATTTATAGCTTGGGAGGGGACGTTCGAGCAAATATTTTAGTGTGACGTTACCCTGGCGGGTTTATACTGTCCTCACCTGAGCGGAGGATACGGCAACGCAGGGATGCGACCGGAGCGCCGATTCAGCGGCCGGGATGGGGGGCGGCGGACAGCCGCCCTTCGCGCCTATTCTGGCTGAAAGGCAGTAAATCCCAGGGGTTTAGGGACAGAGTCCCCAAGCAGGGCACGCGAGAGGACATGGGATAGCTCCCGGATGCGGACGTCGATTTGGATCATTGCCGTTACTGTTGCCACCGGCGTCGCCGTTGGACAGCGGAGGTCGGTCGGTCAAGTAAAGGTGCTCACCGTCTGCGAGGCACTCAGTGATGTGACTAACTACGCGGATAAGGCCGTAATCGTCGTCGGACGAATGGAGCGCAGCGTCAGCCTCATTGACCATTATGAGTTCCTGTCGCAGGATCAGTGTGATCGCCATGTCGTTACGCACGGACACGTTTGGGCGGACCGACTTCAGATCTGGACTGCTTGGGAAACAGGGATGCCGAAGCCGCCGAGCGACAGAGCGAAGATCGAGCGGTCAATCATCGCTGCGAAGCTCTTGATCGTCCAGAGGGCCACAAAGCTGGGTGTTCATCAGGAGCCGCAGTTCAAATCAGACGACCGCTCGGTTCAAAACACCCACACCGCTGATGTGCCGAATGTGTGGGCTGCGGTGTACGGGCGGATTGTGAGAACGCTCAATCTCAACGAGGACTGTGGAACAACAGGCTGCGGCGGCGACAATGTGCCCCTGGTGATAATCGCCGAGCCGTATAACGTCCATAGACTCAGCGAGGGCGGCGCGCCCTTTCCCGAGAGCCGATAACCACCGGTTGGATTCCCGGGCTTGATTCGGCTAGGAAGCTGACGCTGCTTTGGTGCGCCAGCTACGGGGACCGCATTTCAACACATGCTCGTGATGTAGCAGGCGGTCGAGCATAGCACTGACGGCAGCCACATCGCCGAGTAACTTGCCCCAGTCCTCAACCGGTCGGTTTGATGTGAGCAGCGTGCTGAAGCTTCGTAGCGGCGCATGATGATTTCCAGCAGATTCTCGGCGGCGGTGTGTGGGAGTTTGCGCTTACCGAAGTCGTCGATGATGAGCAGCGGCACGGTGGCCACCGGCTCCATATACTCTTTGCGCGTGCCGCCGGCGACTGCGTCAGCCAGTTCATCAAGCAGGATGTGTGTTTCGCGATACAACACCTTGTAGCCTTGCTGGATGGCGCACTGGCCGATGGCCTGCGCCAGGTGGCTTTTGCCGGTTCCGCCGGGGCCGAGAAACAACGCGCGTCTTCTCGCTTGTTGATGAATGCGGCGGTGGCCAGATCAAACACCAGACTGCGATTCATCTTCGGATTGAAGGCTGGAGTAAACGGTCGGTGCGCAGAGTAAGTTCGTCGGAAACCAGACACGCGATCAAGTCAATAGGGGCCATGGCTTCGGCTTGTGCCTGCCGCAAGCGGGTTTCGAGCACCGCGGCCATGCCGCTCAGGCGGAGTAGCCGCAGGGCGCGTTCGACTTCGATGAGGTTCATGATGGATTCTCCTGTTTTGAATTTTTGGTTCGATTTTCGATGAGGTCGCGATAGAGAGTGAGTTGTCGAATCAGCGGACCGACCTGGCGGAGACTCAGCGGCAGTTGCGGGTTGCGTTTCAGGTAGCGACGCACAAAGTGATAGTTGCTTGCGCCGGTTTCCAGCCCCATTGCGCAAGCCTCGTCAGTGGAAGCGACACCATACTTCTTAGTCAGGTTCAGCACGCCGAGGATGCGGCGCACCGCTTCCTCGCCCAGGTTTTGATGCATGCCTGACACAAAGCGCCGATGTGCGGTCCGGCTACTTCGGCGCGACGAAGCAACTGTTGCGTGCTCAACGGTGTTCGTGTGGGACGATCTTGCTCTTGAATGCGGCGGCGTCCGCGCTGTTGTCGCAAGTGCTCGCGTAGCAACTGCGCGCTGAGCGGATCGATCAACCACACGCGCACGGCATTCCACTGCACGTGAACCCGGCGTCCGATCCAGCCCGGAGGCGCGCCGTAGTATGCAGCCTCAACCTCGATGCAGCCGTCGAGATGTACGGTACGCTCGCCATAGAGGTAATAGCGAAAAGGCTCCACGGGCAGACCCAGCAGTGCCGGTTTCTCTTCTGCGAACATGGCCGCGACTTGTCGCTTGGTCGTGCGGTGAATGCGCGTGTCGGCCCAGCGTTCCTCCCAGTGATTCAGATACGCCTGCGCTTGTTCCAGGCTCTCGAAGCGCTGCCCCTTCAACGGTGTTTTCTGAGGGTGGCCTACGCCGGATTCGACCTTGCCTTTTCGATCCGGGTCTCGCACGCGGCACGGCAGCGCGACCGCGCCATATTGCTTCAATACATCGGCATAGAGCGGGTTGATCTTCGGATCATAGATGTCCGGCGTCAGCACGCCCTCGCGAAGGTTGTCCAGAACCACCACCCGTGTGGCTCCGCCCAATCTGCGAAACGCAGTCTCATGCAGTTCGGCCCAGGTCTGCGTGCTGGAGCGGAACACCAACAGCCGCACGGCTTTCCGGCTATGGCCCAGCGTCATCACGAACAGCCGTGTGCGCCGGTACTTGCCGGTCTGCGGATCGCGCACCATGGGACCCGTGCCATAGTCGACCTGAGCTTCTTCGCCTGGAGCGGTTTCAATCACGACCCGGGCTTCGGACGCGGAAGCCCCGGCCAACTTCCGCACGAAGCGCTTGACGCTGGCATAGCGACCCGTAAGACAGTGGCAGTCCACCAGTTCCTGCCAGATGGCCATCGCGTTGCGACCTTTTGCCAGTTCCGCTTCGATGACTTCCCGGAAGGGTTCACACGCGCTCGCCGACGGGCCGTTCCCTGGTGAGCGAGGCGGTTTTTCGGCCTCAGAGTCGGTGGACACCTCTATGGCCGGTTTTGGCGCATTCCGTCCCCACCCGCCTGGCGGACGCACCGCGACTCCCGCAGCCCGGAGATATGCCCCGGCGATTTGGCGGCGAAGATGCGCCGCCTTCTCAATGCGCCGCAACGACCATCCCAGCCGTCCCAGCGCGATGACTTGCTGTTTCTGTTCTTCGCTCAAAACATTGCTCACGTGACGGAGAGTAATCTCCCAGTCAGTCTCAATGTCCTGATTCAGCTATCTCGTTGGCCGCTTTTCAGGTGTCCACGTATGGCCGGTTTTGGGTGTCCCCCGAGGACAGACGATCTACCGCGGAAAATCTGCGAGGTGAGAGGCAGTCAGAGATGATCCTGCTGCGGTTCGTGTGGATCAACCGACTCGCTGAGCAACGTCAAGAGCAGTCTGGTCCAGCTGTTGCAGCCAAGTGCCTCTGCTACGTTGCGGGAGCAAGACTGAAATCGCTGCGAAATTTTGTTCATCTTGCGGATCCCCAATCGATCCGGCTAACAAAATCAGCTGCGGCGCCAACCGGTTACCGAATGCCGAGGTCCACTGTTCGGCGCCAACTATTTCTTCGGCCCGTGTGCGTGTTACCTAAACCTAAAGTAGGTCGTGTTTTGCAACAAACTTAACTAACTCAGCACGCTAACTCTTATCAAAAAATTCCTTCTTGATCGTGATTCCCAGCCCGGGACCGTCGGGGACCTTGAAAAACCCTTCTCTGTCGAGCACCGGCGGGTTCTCGAACATGGCGAACGGATGTTCGTAGTTGCCTATGGGGGCGTCGTTGAAGATCTCGAGATATGGCGCATTCGGCCATGAGGCGACCAGATGCAAATCGCAGATGGTTCCCAGGCGGCTGTCGCCTACATGCGGAATGCACATCCTGTTCATGGATTCGGCGAGCACCGCGATCTTGCGCAGGTGCAGTGGGCCTTCGAGCATGACTTCGGGCTGAACAATATCGAAGCAGCCCTTTTCTAACAGCGTTCGGAATTCGTGAACGCCGCGATTTCCCTCGCCGCCCGCCAACTTCATTTCGATCAATCGGTTCAGTTCGGCGAGACCGTCGAAATCGAAGCGCGGCAGAGGTTCTTCCAGCCAGTAGACGTTCATCCTCTGGTACTCCTTCGCGGTCTCATACGCGCGCGTGAAATCCCATGCAACGCCTTTTTGCGAGCCGTAATCGAGCGTGGCTTTGTTGCCGTCTGTCATGATGACCCAGTCATCGCCCACCGCCTTGCGCGTGAGTTCAACCAGGCGGACATCGTCTTTGAGCGTGGGAAACGAACTGCGAAACTTAATCGCCTGCCATCCCAGCGATTTCATCTTCACGGCCTGAGCTGCGCGTTCTTCCGGCGTGGAGAGCCTGAGCATGCTGGCATAAGCGGGCACTTTGTCGCGACCGCCGCCCCAGAGCTTGTAAAGTGGCTGGCCGGTGACCTTGCCGATGAGATCCCAGATGGCGATCTCAATTCCGGCAGTTCCGCGATTGCCGGCCGACTGAATCGCGTAAAGGCGTTGAGCGTGCAGATCCACATCGAACGGATCGGCGCCGATCAACAATGCTTTGACCGCGGGCAGATGCACTTCGTCCATGTTGCCGGGACCGATTCCGGTGACGCCCTGATCCGTGTGAATCTCTGTAATAGCGCCGCCGCCGATGCGGATGGGTCTGGGATTGCCGAGCCAGTCGGGGTAAGATCCCAGATCTTTGGTTACCTTGAGAGGGACGAGGCGTATGTCCGTGATCTTGATCCGCGCGCCGCGCAGGCGGGGTATGGCGGTCAGGGCGGGAAGGCACTTCAGGAAATCCCTTCGGCGGAACGGATTGGCAGTTGTCATCGGCACCTTGCATATTACATCGGTTCGAGATCAGGGCCCGTACATGCGCCTGCAGCGTTAGCAGCCTCTGCTTTTCCGATTCGGCAAGCTAACTCCCCGTTACCCGAACAACCCGGCCAAACCCTTCCTCCTCTGATGGCGGAATGAATTTAGCCGCCATCAGAATCATCGCGGAATCGGGAACCACCCGCCCCCGCGCCGCATTCCGTAATTGGCAAACGTGAAGGGGCATATCGAACCAGAGTGCGTCCACCTCACAGCCGCGCTCACGCGCGATTTCAATGTAGAGGCGCCGGTCACGCCGGGTTAAGTTTGTCGCATCGATGTACGTCACGGGTCGCCCGAGGCAGATGCGCTGCATCAGCAAATGGCGCACAGTCGCAAAAACCTGGGCGTTGATGGTTTGATCTGACTCGTCATCCACAAGTTGCAGCCTGATGGCGTCAGAGGAAATGGGATGCGCGCCGCGCCGCGCGAACCACGTTGATTTACCCGAACCGGGCAGACCCACCGCAACAATGATGTGAGGTCGCATTATTGCCGAATGCGGCTCATCCTCTACACAACATATTGGCCGGCGGCAATCAGACGAGCGGCGATTTTTCTTCGCAGCGCGATCGAGTTCACCGGTTCGAATTTCGCGAACCGGCGCAGCACAGTCATCTTCGACCGAAGCTCATCGCCTTCCGAGCAGGCGGCCAAAACAGGGCGCGCGAACCCTTCGATACGGGTCATAGCATCGCGCAGCAGTACCGCGCACATGTCAGCCGCGCTACTCTCGGGCTTGCCGGATTTCTCCACCCGAAGCAAAGACGATTCCATTGCGAAACATTCCATCAGAACGTCCGCGATGCCTGCCATCACTTCCTGTTGCTTATCCATCTCCGCGCCAAATTTTTCAAAGGCGCCGGCGAGCAACAACAAGGCGATCTTCTTTGCATTCCGCACCAGCCGCTTCTCGTCACTTTCGCCCTCGATCGGAAGCGACGGCCCGGCCAGCACCTCATCCATCAACGCTTTCGCCGCTTTCACCAGCCCCAGCCTCCCTTGCTGCGCGCGCTTCAGCAGCATGCCCGTGGTGAGCAGGCGGTTGATCTCATTAGTGCCTTCGAAAATTCTGTTGATACGAGAATCGCGATAGGCGCGCTCTACCGCGTAGTCCTGGTGATACCCGTAGCCCCCATGAATCTGCACGCCCTCGTCGACAACGTAGTCCAGCACTTCCGACGCGTAGACCTTGATCATCGAGCACTCCGCGGCAAACTCCTCCACGGCTTTCATCATCCGCCTGGGCGCTTCCGGCTGATCCCACGAAAAACCCTCCAGATGCCCGGTAATCAGGCCTTCCACCCGGTAAGACATCGACTCCGCCGCATAGGTTCGGATCGCCATCTCCGCCAGCTTGTGCCGGATCATTCCGAACTGCGCGATCTCAACCCCGAACGCCTTGCGCTGTTTTGCGTACGCGATGGAAACCCGCAATACGTTCTTCGACCCGCCCACTGCGAACGGACCCAGCTTCAGCCTGCCGAGGTTCAGTATGTTGAACGCAATAATGTGCCCGCGACCCGGTTCACCCAGCAGATTTTCCACCGGCACGTGGACGTTGTCGAGAAACACGGCGGTGGTGGAGCTGCCCTTGATCCCCATCTTCTGCTCTTCGTTCCCGCTCGAAACGCCGGGGAACGCTCGCTCGACCAGAAACGCCGAGAACTGCTCGCCGTTAATCTTGGCGAACACCGTAAACAGGTCCGCCTTGCCGCCGTTCGTGATCCACATCTTCTGCCCGTTGAGCACGTAATGCCGGCCATCGGGTGTGAGATCGGCGCGCGTTTTGGCCGCCAGCGCATCGGAACCCGCGTGCGGTTCCGTCAGGCAGTAAGCGGCAACCAGTTCCGCCGACGAGAGCCGCGGAAGATACTTCTGCTTCTGCTCGTCGGTGCCGAACAGAAGCAGCGGCATGGTGCCAATACCCGCGTGAGCGCCATGCCAGCCCGCGAATGAGCCATCGCGCGCCAGTTCTTCCGCCACCACCATCGATGAAGGGAGATCGAGCTCCATTCCTCCATATCGCTCCGGCGTCAAAATTCCCTCAAAGCCCAGCGAGGCGGCCTTCTTCAGCAGGGAAACCGCCAGTTCATGGTCGCCGTGAACAATGGCCTCCACATTCGGCGCGACTTCTTTTTCAAAGAATTCTTTGGCGGCGCGGCCAATCGCCCGGTGCTCCTCCGTCAGGTCTTCGGGAGTGTACACCTCCCGCGCCGGCTGGTCTTCCACCAGGAATGAACCGCCCGCCCTCTTCACCGATGCCACGCTCGCGGTAGCCATTTTCAGATCCTTTCAAAAATTCCGGCGGCGCCCTGGCCGCCACCAACGCACATCGTAACCATTCCGTACCGCAGATCGCGGCGCTCCATCTCGCGCAGGATGCTTGCCGTGAGTTTGGCCCCCGTACATCCCAGCGGATGGCCCAGCGCAATCGCGCCCCCGTTTACGTTCACCAGCTCCGCATTCAGTTCCGCAACCTTCATGACCGAGAGCGCCTGAACCGCGAAGGCCTCGTTCAGCTCGAACAGGCCGATGTGGTCGAGCTTCAGCCCCGCCAGCGCAAGTGCTTTCGGAATCGCCACCACCGGGCCGATTCCCATGATTTCCGGCGGAACCCCGGCGGTGGCAAAACTGATAAACCTGGCTTTCGGCGCCAGCCCGAGTTCGCGCGCCTTCGCCGCCGACATAACCAGCGCGACGGCGGCCCCGTCACTGGTCTGTGATGAATTACCGGCGGTCACCGTTCCCTGGGCGTGGAAGACTGGCTTCAGCTTCGCAAGAGCCTCCGTCGAGGTGTCCGCTCGCGGCCCCTCGTCTTTGTCGAAGATGGCCTCGCTTTTTCCATTCGCCGAGACAGTCTTTACCTTGACCGGCACAATCTCGTCGGAAAATTTGCCTTCGGCCTGAGCCCTTAACGCATTTTGGTGGCTCCGGTACGAAAACGCGTCGCTTTCCTCGCGAGTAATGCCGTATTTCCGCTGCACGGCCTCGGCGGTGAGCCCCATGTTCATGTACACCTCGGGCCGATGGTCCACAAACCAGGGGTTCGGCGCAGGCTTATTACCCGCCATCGGAATCATGCTCATGGATTCGGCGCCGCCGGCCAGCAGAATGTGCGCGCCGCCCGCGCGAATCCGATCCGAAGCCATGGCTATCGCCTGCAGGCCCGAACTACAGAATCGGTTGATGGTGACCCCCGTGGTGGTTACCGGCAGACCGGCGCGCAGCGCGGCAATCCGCGCCATGTTGCTGCCCGATTCGCCTTCCGGCATCGCGCAGCCCAAAATCACATCCTCTACGTCGTCTGGCGAGACTTCCGGATACTTCTCCAGCAAGGCCCTGATAACGGTGGCCGCCAGATCGTCCGGACGGGTATTTCGCAGCGTGCCGCGCCCGGCTTTGCCAACCGCGGTGCGAAGGCAATCGACAATGACTGCTTCAGGCATGATTCACTCCAGCCATACTGTCTCACAACCCGGCTATTTCCTGGCGGACGGCCTGGAAGGCACGGATTGTTTTAGCGGCGTTTCTTGTTTTAGCCGCGCGCCTTCTTTCAACGTCCGGTCGAGCGCGTCCCGCAGGCTCTTGTCCTGAATGTCCCTCGACAGCGCCGCGTCATCCCCAGCGTACTGCGCGCGAATTACGCCGCCGCGATCCACAAAAGCAAGTTGCGGCATGAACATCGGGTCATTATCCCCTCGCCCCAAAAACTTCTGCACATAGTTTTGATCGTTGTAGCCAACCGGAAACTGTAGCTGGAACTGCTTCTGAAATGCCGGAATGTGCAACGACGACATCGGCTCGATCGCGGAGGCAATCACCTGCACGCCCTTATCCGCGTAATCCTTTTGAATCTGATTGAGCAGGCCCACCGTGAACTGGCAGTGCGGACACGTCGTCAGAATGAACGCGAGGACGCACGTCTTGCCGCTTTGCTGGCTCAGCCACAGATATTTGTCTGTTCCGATTTGGATTCCAATGTCGGACGCCTTACGGGGAACAGCCGGTGTTTGTGCCGAAATGGAATACGCGAAAAGCGCAAGAACCGCTAAAGCTCGTTTCATCAATCACAAGTTTCGCACTTTTTTTTCGTTGAACGTTTTCAAATACTTCGAGCGATTTTGGCAGGATTCGAGGGGCGTTTGTTCCTGCTCCGCCTAATAGCCTCGAATCGCAAGACAGGCCACGGCGGCCAACCTGCAAGAAAGAGGAACAACATGGGCGGAGATCCGATCGTGATTGTCGGTCAGTTTATTCTGTTTCTTTGCGGCCTGTAGTTTGGGCCTGAAATCCGCGTAACAGACGCGTGCAGCCGATCTTAACCGGCCTTGGCCGGCTGTCGCCGCAAGCGACCAACTACTCTGGTAGACTCGGTGATAGTCCTCACATATTGTTTGGGACTATCACTGGTCTTCCCAGTGGGTATCGTGCCGGTAACTGGAAAATTACCAGGCGCTGTCATTGGTTTATCTCTGACGGCGCTCCTGCTGACTGGTTCTTCAAGAACTGCGGCGGTTTCCCCTCCATTACTAACGTTCGAAGAGTCCGAGATACGCGTTCTCACATCTCAGACCACCTCGCTCTACGATCGTGGAGAGTACGTTGAGGCGCGGGTCGCGTTTCGCACCCTTGCACAGCGCGCGGAAAATGCCGGCTTCGTCCGGCTCGCAGGCATGAACTGGAACAATGCGGGTGTTTGCTCGCTGGTCCAGTCGCAGTTTCGCGTGGCCCTGGAAGATTTCCTCAAAGCGCGGCACATTGCGGAACCCGCGCATGAGTACCATTCCCTTTTTGTCACGCTGAACAGCCTGGCCAACCTCTACATCCACATGGGCCAGTTCGACCTCGCGATGCGGATTGCGAACGAGGCTCTCGCTATTCGTGCTCCCGCCGAAAATCCGGAGCCCGAGCCCAGAACCAAGCTTCGGCTGCAACTGGCTACGGCCCTTGCCGAAGTGGACCGGCTTGGTGAGGCGGAAGCCGTCTATCGTCAGGCAATAGGCGAACTGACGGGCCAAAAACAGATGTACGCCGTCGCGGTGGCGTGGAGTCAGTTTGGATACGAGTACCTGAAGGCCGAACGTTTCGACGACGCGGAAGCGGCCCTTAACAAAGCGTTGGCGATCATGCGAACCAACAATTTTCGCGTGTCGGCCGGCGTGCTCTCCGGCCTGGCGAGAATCAAGGCCAGGCAAGCCGACAAGCGCGCGGCCGAGGACCTGTTCAAAGCCGCGCTGGCCCTGCCGCCGAACATAACTCCGCGACACCAGATCTACCTGGACCGTGGCCAGTTTCATCTCGACGCGGGCGATCTGCCGGCCGCACTGGCGGATTTCCGACAGGCGCGTCATATTTTTTCGGCCATGCACGCCGACATCGTGCCAGTCGATCGGGATCGGGTTAAGTTTGAATCCGAGCTGAGCCGAACGTATGAGGGGCTGATCGACGCGGGCAATCGTCTCGCTCGCACCGTCGGAAAAGCGGCTCTCCTCCAGGAGACCTTCGACGCGGCCGAGCAAAATCGGTTATGGAGTTTGCAGTCGTTGATTCCGGCGCCGAACGACTGGCGCACGAAACTTCCCGACAGTTATTGGGAACTACTGACGCGATATCAGTCAGTCGAGCGAGCCGCTCTTGCCAAGCCCTCTCCCGAGATAGAAAAGAAAGCCGTTGCGCTTCGGCTTGAGCTGCAGCAGTTCGAGGCCGCTGCCGCGGGTACCACGGTGGCTCAGCGTGAACAATCTCCGCTGGCACATGTACGCGGATTGCTGGGCGGCGATACGGTACTGCTCAGCTTCCATATCTCCCCAAAAAGCTGCTGGCTCTGGGCGGTCGATCGGAACGGCCTGGATGTTTATCCTCTGCCTGACCGCGCGGAGATTCAATCGCAGATCGACACTTTTGGGAAAGAACTGCGGTCCGGAGCGTCTGGCGTCGCGTCCGGCGCAAAACTTTACCGCAGCCTGTTTTCAGCCGTTCGGCCCGCCTACCTAAAACACACACGATGGCTGCTGGAACTGGACGGACCGCTTTACGATTTGCCCTTCGCCGCTCTTGTCGTGGAAGAGAAGGCATCCGGTCCGGTATACCTTGTGGAACGCGCCGATCTTCAATCGATTCCCGGCGCTCTACTCGCAGAACGCGGAGAAATGCCGGCCGACGGTGAATTTCTGGGGATCGGTGACCCGGTCTATAACTTGGCCGATTCCCGATATCGGGGCGGCCGTGCTTCCTCGGGCTTAATGCTCGCTCGCCTTCCCAACACCTCGGACGAAGTGAAGGCCTGCGCAAAAGCCTGGAATTCGGGCAATCCGAAAATTCTTACCGGCCAGGACGCGCGCATTGGACAGGTGCGCTCGGCGCTGGAATCACAGCCCGCAATCATCCATTTCGCGACGCATGTGGTCACGGAACCCGGCGAGTTCCGGTCGGGATTGATTGCGCTTAGCCTAAACCCGGTTGGCGAGATGGGTCTGCTCGGTCCCAAAGAAATCGTGGCCCGTCCCCTGATTTCCAAGCTGGTGGTTATGGATGGGTGCCACTCCGGGCAGGGAAAGTCACTGCCCAGCGCCGGTCTTATGGGTCTGACGCGGGCTTGGTTAGGCGCGGGCGCAACGTCCGTTCTGGCAACGCAATGGGACATTCCCGATGAATCTGCTCAGAATCTGATGATTGATTTCTACCGGTCACTCCGGGCCGCTCCTCAATTGGGAGCTTCGCGCGCGCTCCGCGAGGCTCAGATTTCCGCGCTTCGCCAGCCGGGAGCCAGACAGAGCCCCCGCGAATGGGCCGGATATTTCCTGCTGAGCAGGATGCTATGACAGCGCCGGCACGTCATTTGTTTCCACAAGGTCATAGTAATAATCCTTACCTCCTCGGGACTATACCACCGGTTGCGACATTGGTAATATCAGGACCTATGACGGAAGGCGATCCCACTCCGGAAGCAGAGCCGACTCCGGAAAGCGTCTCGCCCGAGATCCGCCCCGACCCCGAAGCCGCAGCCGGTCAGGAAGCCTTCGGCATCACGGACTGGGCGGACATCGTCGCCAGAATTCACGAGGGCGACCCGCGCGCAATGGAAGAGTTGTACGGTATTTTTGGCAAAGGAATTCGTTATTTCCTGTTGCGCAATCTTGGTCCCGATGAACTTGACGACAAGGTTCATGACTGCTTCGTGATTGTCGCTCAGGCCATTCAGAACGGCGAACTTCGCGACCCGGCCCGCCTCATGGGTTACGTTCGCACAGTTGTTAAACGGCAGATTGCCGCTTGCATTGAGACAGCAGTGAACAGACGCCGAAGTGAGGTGGAATATGAAGAAAGCCTGTTTTCGCCGACTGACTGGAAGGACGATCCCGAAGAGAGCTTGCTGCTGCGGCAAAGGGCGGATATCGCCCGCCGCGTGATGAATGGCATTGCCCGGCGCGATCGGGAAATCCTGCACCGTTTTTATGTGGAAGAGCAAACACAGGAACAGATCTGTAAGGATATGAGCCTTAGTTACAACCAGTTCCGGCTGCTCAAGTCGCGAGCGAAGGCTCGTTTCGGTGAGTTGGGAAAGCGGCTCGCCGCCGGAGCGCTGGGGCGGGCGAAAAAAAACTGAGAATAAAAATGAGAGCTTTTCCGCTGATCCGCACTCTTCCTATAAGAGGAGCATTGCGTTGAACAGATCTAAAGAGGCTCGCAACCACGAAAGCGACGATCAACTGGAGCTTTACGCTCTCGACCGGCTCTCGGCCGCGGACCTGATTCGTGTCGAAGATCACTTGATTGTCTGCGAAGACTGCCGGGAACGTTTGGAAGAGACGGCGGCTTTCGCGTTTGCCGTAAGGGACGCACTGAAGCAGTACCCGGCGAAGGTCCTCAACTCCGGCCCCGCAAGCAAGTGGTTCGGATGGATGCGCATGGAGTCATTGAATATCGCCTGGAAACCGCAATTCGCCGCGGCTGGTTTTGCGGTAGTAGTTTTGGCGACGGGCGCATATTTCACCGCGACGAGGAATGCCGGCACGATGCCGGCTCCCGTCGCTTCCCTGCAGTTGACCGCCACGCGTGGAGAAATTCAGAATATCCCGGCTTCCCAACAGCTGGATCTGACTCTGCTCGATTCGCCCGCCACAGGTGGGCCCTTCCGAATGGAAGTAGTGAATGAAACCGGCAAATCCCAGTGGACTGGTACCCCGAACGCTGGCCAAACGGGACTTTCGGCTCATATTTCGAGGCCATTTCCGCCCGGCGTCTACTTCGCTCGCCTGTATGACTCGTCAGGCAAACTGCTGCATGAATATGGGTTTCGCACGGTGAGCCAATAGCGGCTCACTTTGCCGGCTGGAACGTCACCGTATTCTTAACGTCCACCCTCCCGAATTGCATCGGGAAGGCCTTGCCGGAATAATATGCATCCCACTGGTCCCTGTAGTGGGATGAGGCGATGTCGCCGGCCTGCCCAACGGGAAGGCTCCAAACCGAATCTTCCCACTTCCCAACCGACATGTTCATTCGCTCCGAAGGAATGAGAACCCGTGTCGTCTGCTTCACCGTCGTCGATGAGCCACTCATCGGCACAGGTCCAATATTGAAGTACTTGCCCACAATGGGAATTTGGCTTCCAACAGGCTGCTTGCCCTCAAGGAACATGTATTTTCCCCATTTCCATGTGGCGGGCGGTGAGCCCATGATGCGCTGGCCTTCTTCCATGCCGTCCGCAAAAGATCGGAGCAGCAATTCGTTGTAGTCGGAAAACCAACCCGCCGGCCGTTCGCGCAAAATCCGCTCCACAATTGCGGTCGACAGTTGTGTGTCGTAAATGCCGCCGCTGCCGGGAGAAGCGCGCTCGGCTATGGCCTTTCGCAGATATTGATAGACCAGCGTGATGAACAACGGCTCCGGGCGATCTTTATCCATCTGGCCGTCCCACGTTTTCAGCATGCGCACGGCGTCTGTAAACAGCGGATTCGTGGCGCCCCGCTTCTCATACGCCGCAGCCAACTGACGAGCCAGAAATTTTCCAAACCCGCTGTACACATCCGTCTCAATTCTCAGCCCGTCCTGGGGTGTAACCTTGTTTCCCGACGTGCGCAACATGTCCAAAATCTGGCGAGACCGGTAAGGAGAAGCAAACACTCCGCCCACGCGATAGGGGAAATCGGACGAGAACGGGTTTTGATTCGCGGAGACTATATAACCGCTCTTCGGGTTATACGCCTGAGGCAATTCGTCGAAGGGTATATAACCGTCCCACTCGTACGCGCCCGTCGAACCATCCACGGGAACGTCTCCCGAATAATTGCGGCGAATGGGCAGCTTTCCAGCCGCGTGATAGCCGATGTTCCCATCGGTATCGGCATAGACAAAGTTCTGGCCGGGGCCGCCGAATTGCGCAAGTGCAGCCTTGAACTCATCCCAGTTGCGCGCACGGTTCACGTCGAGAAAAATGTTGCGAAAAGTTGTGGGGTCGGCGGCGGTCCACTTCAAGCTCAGAACCTTGTCATCCACCTGGTGAAAAATCGGGCCATGCCGCGTTACCCAGATCCCCAGTTCCTCGGGAGCCCGGCCTTTTATGTTGATAAGTTCCCGTTCCTGTCGCGCCTGTTCGACCTTGCCCGCGAAAGCATACCGGCCCGAACGAAGATCGATCTTCTCCGCGTAGAGATCCTGAACATCGAACCCGAGATTCGTCATTCCCCAGGCGATATGGTCGTTATGGCCGGAAAGGATACCCGGAACGCCTGGCAGTTCCACACCCTCCACGTTCATACCGGGGCACTCCAGATGCGCCATGTACCAAATACCCGGCAGGCTGAACTCGAGATGCATGTCGTTCGAGACAAGGGGCTTGCCGGAAGCCGTATGAATGCCGGCGACCGCCCACGCGTTCGAACCCGGCCGCGCATCGCCGCCCGGCGAGAATTCCAGCCCGGACCGCATCGGGAACAGATAATTGACCTTATCCGGCTCACCGCCGCGTAACATCTGCTCCTTCACCAGCTTGTTCTTCCAGTCACTGGTGAGTGTCCGGTACATATGCAGCCCGATCAGGATGCTGTCCACCGCGCTCCAGGGCCGGGGATCGTACCCAAGCAGGCGGAACTCCATCCCATATCGCCCGTTGTGCGACTCGATATATCCGTTCACGCCCCGCGCGTAGGCTGCGAACGTTGCCTTGTCCGCTGGCGAAAGCTGTGTGTAAATCGTTTCCGCCAAACGGCGCAGGCGGAGGCGTCGCGATTCTTTGTCTGTCTCAAGTGTTGCGACCCCGATGATCTCAGACAACTCACCGGCGGAAAATCGCCTCAGAGTGTCCATCTGCCACATGCGATCTTCCGCCGTGACGTAGCCCTGCACGTAGAGGGCGTCCTCGAGAGTCCTGGCCTTGATGTGGGGAACGCCGAGCGCATCCCGGCTCACTTCAACGGGCTGGCTTACCTGAGTTTCGACGGTACCCGAGGCCTGCGGGAGCGCGCGATAGAAAATCCAATAGAAGATGCCCGCCGCCGCGATAACAGCGATCGCGATCAGCAGGTTCACCACAAACAGTATGCGGCGCACTGTTGCGATTGTAGCGGACGGTGTTCAATCGGCCCTCAGACAGATCATTGGGTCGATCTTCGAAGCGCGACGCGCGGGCAGGTATCCCGCAACCCCGGCTATCAACATCAAAACAAATGCCGCGACGGCGAAAGTCACCGGGTCACCCGATCCGATTCCATAGAGCAACCCGTTTACGCTCCGCACCAATCCGGATGAAGCCACAATCCCGGCGGCCAGACCGATTCCCGCTATACCCATGGTCTTCAGCACGATTCGGCTTTGCACGTCCATCGTGGAAGCGCCCAGCGCCATTCTGATTCCGATCTCCTGAGTACGCCGGTTTACCGAGTACGAGATCAGACCGTAAATCCCCAGGGAGGCCAGCAGCAGCGCGAACCCTGCAAATCCGCCGAGTAAGAGCACGATAAATCGCCGCGGCGAGACCGCCCGGTCTACCAGTTCAGTAAGCGGGCGCATTCCTCCTCTGGGTAAATCCGGCGTAATCGGCCGCAGTGCCGCCTCAACCGCCGGGCCGAGCGTCGATATTGGAAGATTGGATCGGACTACCAGGCTCCAGCCGCGGTCCGAGCACTGACGGCTTGGCAGATACATCTCCAGGCCAGCGTCTTTTTCGAGAGCCATGTGCCGAACGTCGCCCAGCACGCCAATCACTTCGCGCTCTTTCGCACATGGCCCTACGACGGACTTCCCGATCGGATTCTCCCCCGGCCACAGCGTCCGAGCCATCGTTTCGTTGATCAGCATCACAGGCGCGGCGCCAAGCGTATCGTGTTCGCTGAAGTCGCGGCCCTGCTTGAGGGTCATTCCCATGGCCTTCACATAGCCGTCGCTGATCAGGCGGACGAACGCCAGAGGGTATTGATTCGGCGCATACGTTTTCCCTTTCGCGCCGGCGCCCCAGGTTCTGTTCTTCCCCAACGGCAGCGAATCGACCAGGCCGGCTTCTTCAACCCCCGTAACGCTTCGAACGCGATGAAGCGCGTCATTCATGTAGGCGATCAGCTTTTCGTTCGTGTCGTACCCGCGCCCCGGGTCAATTCGAAGCGTCGCCGCACTGCGAGGCTGAAACCCGAGTTTCACATCGAGCACCCTTACGAAGCTTCGGACCAGCAAGCCCGCGCCGACCAGCAGCACACAAGCGAATGCGATCTCCGAGGCTACCAGCGTGCCGCGCACCCAATTGTTCTCTGCGCCCGCGGCGCCGCGCTGCCCAAGCGAGGCGTTCAGCTTCAAAACCGCGATCTGCCACGCCGGCGCAAGCCCAAGCACGAGTCCGGTCGCGGTTGCAATCAAAACCGTAATGGCCAAAACCCGCACATCTATTCGGACGCTGCTCAGCATCGGGAGATTGAACGCCGTCAGATGCGCGATGGCTCGTGTGGCCGTGAGCGCCAGCACGATTCCCAAAATGGCCCCAACGCCCGTAAGCAGCAGACTTTCTGTAAGTAACTGTCGCGCCAGACGCTTTCTTCCCGCACCCAATGCCGCGCGGATCGCCATTTCCTTCTGCCGTGCCGCCGTTCGGGCCAGCATCAGGTTCGAGAGGTTCGCGCAAACGATCAGCATCACCACGCCGACCGCGCACGCAAGTATGATGAGAGCCGGCCGCACCTGCCCGCTTACGTGCTGAGGCAGGAACGAAAGCACCGGGTGGATGTCATTTGCCCGCGGGTGTTCATCCGAGATCTGATTCCCCAAAATGTCCGCTTCCGCCTGCGCCCTTCGCAATGTTGCACCGGGCTTTAACCGCCCCACGACCGCCAGCGTGTTCCCCCACCGGTCTGTCTCGGGGCTCAGCGGAAACGCATAAAACAGATCGATCTGTTGCCCCGGAGCGAATATCGCGCCGAAGTCGAACGACGCCGGCATGACACCAACCACGGTCACCGATTTTTGGTCGAGCCTCAGCGCCTTTCCGATGATGTGAGGGTCCGATGCGAAACGCCTTTGCCAAAGCCCGTAAGTAAGCAGCGCCGCTCCCGGACCATTCCACTTGCATTCATCCGCCCTGAACTGCCGGCCAAGCATTGGCTGTACGCCCAACAGCGGAAAGAAGGTCTCTGAAACCGGCACCGCGCTCAAACGCTCCGGTTCGCCGTTCCCGGTCAGGCTTACATCCCCTGTGCCATAGAACGCGAAGTAACCGGCGACATCGCTGAACGACTGGTTGCGCTGCTTGAAATCGAGTACGCGCCCGACCTGCAGCGTCCGCCCGGACATGTTGTCCTCCGTCTTGGTGCGGTTCGCGATCCAAACCAGCGCGTTCGGGTTTTTCAACGGTAGTGGCCGGACCAGAATGCTGTTCACCACGCTGAAGACCGTCGCGCATGCGCCCACACCCAGACCGATGATGAGAACCGTAAATGCCGCGAACCCGGCATCCCGGCGCAGCGTTCGGACTGCGTATCGAACGTCTTGCAGCACCGATTCGATGGCGGCCATTCCGCGTGCGTCTCTCTGCGTTTCCTTCGATTGCTCAATCCCGCCCAGCCGCAGCACCGCTCTCCTGCGCGCGTCGTCAGGCGCCATGCCTTCCCGGATGTATTCATCGGTGGCCAGTTCAATATGAGAGGCAAGTTCGGAATCCAGATCTCTGTCCAGTTCCCGCCTCTTAAACAACGAACCCACTTTCTGCCAGAAGACGCTCATCGGGCTCCCTCCGCCATAGCCAGAACGCAATTCATCACACTGGAGAGCCGCCGCCAGTAGGCCATGTCTTCCGCAAGTTGTTTCCACCCCTGCGGCGTAATTGTGTAATATTTCGCCCGCCGATTGTTGTCGGATGTGCCCCACTCGGCTAAAATCCAACCTCGCTGCTGTAGCCGCACCAGAGAGGCGTAAATGGTCCCCTGATTCAGCAGGATTTCCTCGCCGCTCACCTGTTCAATACGGCGAGCGATCCCGTAGCCGTGCTGCGCACCCATCACAGACAGTGTTTGAAGGACCATCACATCCAGGGTTCCCTGCAATAGGTCGAGTTTCGGTTCGGTCGGCATTCTCATGTGGAAATACCACTGTTACGGGCCAAAGTTACACAAGTTGGCAAAAAAGGTTCCGTTTCAAAGACAAGGCCGTATAATGACAGAACATTCTTAATGCGGTGTTTAGTACTACTGCTTGTGGCTGAGTTTCTACAGGGACCTCGATTGCTACACGCACAAGATACGTTTTGCCCCGCCTATCCACAGGCGCAGGCTGCCGCGTATCAGCGCTCAATCGCGCGCACCATTCGCCCTCCGCACGCGGGACCGAAGCCGCTGGGCATTTCGAAAATTCCGCGGGCAGCTGCCGGATATGACCCGGGCCTGGATGTCAATTTCATCGACACGGCCCTGTTTCAACAGATGGCGACCGATGGTATTCAGCCCGCGGGCGCGGCGGAGGATGCTGAATTTCTGCGTCGTGTCACGCTCGACGTCACAGGGCGCATCCCTTCTCCGCAACAGGTTCGGGATTACACCTCGAACACCGATCCTGGCAAAAAAGCCGCCCTGCTCTCTACCCTGATCGGCTCTAAAGAGTACACGGATTACTGGACCACTGGTTTATTGACCGCTTTCAGGTCACCAGTGATTATTACGGGTACATCGGAATCCCGGGTCGCACGCTGTTCTACAACTTCGTCCGTAACTTGATTGCAAATGACGGCTCCTACCAGGATTTTGCGACGCAGCTTATTTCAGCCGCGGGCGATTCGCACCAATTGGGCGCGCCTAATTACACGATGCGCGGCATCCAGTACAGCCAGCCGATTCAGGACACCTGGGACGAGATGACCAACCGGATCACTACCAATTTCCTGGGCGTGCAATCCACCTGCATTTCTTGCCACAACGGTCGCGGGCACCTCGAACCAATCAATCTGTTCCTCTCGAAACAGACGCGCCTAAGTTTCTGGCAACAATCGGCGTTCCTGTCGCGCATGAACATCCTGTTCCAGTCGAGCGACCCGGCGGATGCGGTTTATCACGGCTATATTTCCGACCGGACGACTGGCGGCTATAACACTGTTCTGGCTGACCCAAACAACCCCGGTCCGCGCCCGCCCCGAACCGGTGGACCTTATACCCCCGTGTATCTGTTCAGCGGGAAAGCGCCCGCCACAGGCGCCTGGCGGAAGGAACTGGCGAACTCGGTCGTTAACGACCGGCAGTTTGCCCGCGCTTTCGTGAATTATCTTTGGGCGCAGTTGTTCCGGGTAGGGATTGTGGACCCTCCGGATGGTTTCGACCTCGCGCGCATCGACGCCGCTAATCTTCCCACCGACCCCTGGCCAAGCGATCCGTCTCAACCCTGGCCCCTGCAGCCAAGTCATCCGGCGTTGCTCGAACAGCTTACCGATGCGTTCATCCAGGGCGGTTATCAGATCTCGCCGATGATCCGCATGATGGTGGAATCGAGAGCCTATGGACTTTCCGGTCATTACCCGGGCGTGTGGACGCCCCTGCATGCTCTCGATTTCGCCAAAAGTCTGCCGCGGCGCCTCACGGCTGAGGAACTGTACGATTCCCTGATCACGGCGACAAACACGCAGGTTCCCATGACTGTGGAGGGCATGGATCACACGCTCTATTACGCGGGCGAACTGCCGGACGCGACCGAGCCGCGCACGGACGAAGGCAAGGGCCTCGACCAATACAACTACATTCGCGATTTTCTGACCACGTTCGGCAGAGGCGATTGGTGGCGCACCGCCCGCGATAACTCGCTGAACCCCGCGCTCATGCTCTACTTCATGAACGCGCCGGCCGTAACGGACAGAACCTTCGGCAATAAATTTCAGCTCGGCAGTTCGCTTGTGGCGCAACTGGCGGCTTCGAAAATCAGCAATTCCGATGCGATTGATTTACTGTGTCTCGCAACGCTCGGCAGGCTTCCCACCACTCAGGAAAGATCGGCGGCGTTGTCCTATCCTCCTCCGGACCCGGCGCGGGAGCAGTGGCTGGGCGATATCCAGTGGGCGTTTCTGAATGAGGCGGAGTTCTTTTTCAGCCACTAATATGAACCCGCACTGGAAAAATTCACAGTGGAGACCGAATCGGCGCGAGTTGCTGATGGGGCTGGGCTCGTTCGGTGTGATGGCCGCACTCCCCAGGCCCGGCGAAGCTCAGGTTCTTCGGCATGGCGTGAGCCCGCGCGGCTCCGCCGATGCCTGCATTTTTATCAATCTCGCGGGCGCGCCCAGTCATGTGGACACTTTCGATCTGAAGCTGGATGCTTATCGCCCACCGTCGCATGTGATCGGCGGAACTTCCGCCATGGCGATCAACGCCACCCTCTTTCCGAAGCTGGCCCAGGCAACGAACGATATCTGCCTCATCCGCTCGATGGAAAGTATTGAAGAGGCGCACGAGCGTGGTCAGTTCGCGGTGCGCACGGCGCACTCTTCAAACCCCGCGTTCAACGGGGAGACCCCGCACATCGGCGCAGTGGTTGCCTCCGAAAAAGGACTCGGAAAGTTTCCTCCGTTCCTCGCGCTTAACGGGTCGGCGGGACAGGGCGCGGCGTTTCTTGGTGGCGGCTACGGGCCGATCACTACATCTGGTTGCGGTTTTCCGTATTTCGCGCACGATTTCTATGGCCCGGCCAGCCAGGCGCGCTTCACCCAGAAATTCAATTTGCTGACGGCGATGGATCCCTCGCGAACCGCGCCCTCAGACCCAAGTCTTTCGGACGCCGAGGCATTCTACGACACTGCCCGACAGACGATGTACGATTCGACCATCAGCGATGTGTTCGTGTGCTCGGGCGACGATTTTGCGCGCTACGGCAACACTGCCGTGGGTCAGGCGCTGCTGGTGGCGCGAAAAGCCGTGCAGGCGCGCAATGGCGTCCGGTTCATCAACGTGGGCCATGGGAACTGGGATACACATCAGCAAATGTATTCGCGGGGCTACTCATTCGCGGGCGCGCTCAACAACATCTGGGATTTGGCGAATGAGCTCGATCACGGACTGGGTGCGCTGATCGCCGATCTGAAATCGTCAGGCGACCTGAGCCGCACGATGATTGTGGTGATGGGAGAGTTCGGGCGCACGCCCGGCCCTCTGAACGGCCAACAAGGGCGCGATCATCACAAGACCGCGATGTGCGCGCTTCTGGCGGGCGGCGGCGTAGCGGGCGGGCGCGTTATTGGCGCAACCGATTCGGTGGGCCGCAAAGTGATCAACCCCGGGTGGAGCGCGAACCGAAGTATTTACGTGCAGGATATCGTCGCGACCATGTATTCCGCGCTCGGCATCGATTGGACCACGACGATTTCATCCACTCCCAGCGGCCGGGCCTTTCAATACACGCCTCCGATTAACAACGGCAACTACGATATTCCGGCGCCGGTCAACGAGGTGTTCGGATGAGATCCGTCTTTGCTCTAACGCTGTTCTGCGTAGCCGCCGCAATACCCGCATCCGCTCAGGTGTTCAGCATTGGCTCCCCCAAAGCCGGCGTTTTGGTTGCCGAAACCATGCAGCTGACGCCACTGCTCCGCGACCCCGATGGAAACCTCATCCCGGTGGCCGATTGGGTTTGGACCTCGCTGAATCCGGATGTTCTCTCAGTAGACCCGGGCGGCAACGTAAGCGGCCTTCGGCTGGGCATGGGCTCGGTCAAGCTGGAAGCGCCAACTGAAGCGGGCACGCTGTTCGGATATCTGCAACTGGAAGTGCAGCCAAAGAACATTACGCTCGTTCCCAACGTCGCCACCATCAAAGTCGGCGAGACGCTGCAATACGCCGCGACGGCGTACGACATCAACGACCAGCCGATTGCGAATGCCGCCTTCACGTGGGATATTACCCTGGAAGACGGGCGTCCCAATCTGGTCCGCGGCACGACAAGCATCGATTCGAATGGGCTGTTCAAGAGCACGGACGCGGGAAATTACACGATTCACGCGCTGCTGAATTATCTGCCCGTCATGCAGGCTCTGCCCTCGCACTTCGAGGCGCTTGCATCTGTGACGGTCGCTACGCCGCGGCTCTATCAAATTGACCGCTTGATTACGAGCGATCCGATAACCGCAAAAAAGCTGCTGCCCGCCCCCGGAGTTTTTGTGGGCAGTGAAACCGGCGCCATGACGTTTACGGCGTCGGCTGACGGCCTTTCCACGGCGGTGATTCATTACGAAGGCGGGAAAACTGACGCGGTGGTGACCACCGGTTTTCCCTCGCCGCAGCCGGGCGGGGTGATCGCCGGATTTCAATCGATAGCAATGAACGCGAAAGGTGAAAGCCTGATCGCAATCAAAGCCGGCGACCGCGCCAATGGCGCACTGCTTGCGCACACGGCCCAGGCCACCCAATACGTTCTGCTCGATAACGCGGACGGCAGCGATACGGCCGGCAACCCCGCGCAAACCATGACGTTTCTGCAGCTCACCCCTTACTGTCTGAACGACAACGGTACAGCGGTTATCAAGGCGCTGTATGTACCGCAGGATCAGACCGAACCGCGAGATGGCTTATTTCTGCTGAGAAAGGCGTTGACCACTCAGGTCTCGCCGCTGCTGATGTGGTCCGCCGAACAGGCGCTGCCCTCGGTGGCCGCCACGGGCACGCCTGGCCGCATACAGTTCATCTTCGACAATACGGAGCACGTGCCGGGTTGGGCGGGCCAAAAGGGACTTGGAATCGACAATCAGGAAAATGTGTATTTTATGGCGCGATCGAATTCCGGTCGCGGCCTTTTTCAGGTGACAGCGGGGAATACGCCTCAGAAAATTATCGCGGTGGGCGATACCTTTCTGAACTCCAAAGTCAAAGACATTCAGGATCTGATTGTGAGCGGCGGCGGCGACGTGATTGCCCGCGTGGATACCAGCATCGGCGAGCCGCATATCACGCTTTTTCGACTGGGTAAGTACGTGACGGATTTACTGATTCAGGGCAATCCGAATCCCCGCATTCTCGCCGCAAGCGCTGCCGGGGTGCTGTTTGAAGGAGTGCCCGCGCTGGGTAAACCGGAAGCTCTGTATCTTTGGAATTTCAAGACCGCCGCCACGTCGGTAATGAGCCTCAGCACCGCAATCACGTACATCTCGACCGCGACAATGAACACGAAGGGAGCCGCGGTCGCGGTGGTCCGCGGCCCGACCAACGATTTCATTCTCTCCCAGGTGGGCGGGGCGAATTTGCTGTCATCGGGAGCGGCCGCGAACCTCACCGCGGCCGCCGACCTGCAAAGTTTAGTGAAGGGTTCCCGCACCGCGCTTCCATCGGTCGCGATGGCCGACCCCGGCAGCCTGTTCGATCTTGACGGCGCGGGCAATGCCATTCCCAGAGTTCTTCTGGGGCAGTCGTTGCCGGGAGGAGTTTTGTTCGGAGGCGCCGATCATTTTGCCGAGGACGGCTCAGGCGCCCAATATTTCGTGAGCGCCAACACGCTGTTCCGCAACGCCGCCGGCGTGGTTACTCAGTTGGTGGCCAACAACACGAAGGCTTCCGATGGCGTGCTGCTCACGCCGCGTCGCGCGTTGGCGGCGAACAGCTCAGGCACGGTTCTCTTCGATTGTGGCACCAATGCGGCGGATGCCCATGTGCGTCTCTATAAAATGCAGAAGGGCACGCTGACTTTAGTGACCCGCACGAAGACCGCATTCGGGGCGCGGCAGATTGTCGATTGGAGCGAAGGCGCTGTCGACGATTCGGGCAATGTCGCCATGGTGCTCCAGGAAGACGATGGGTCGCAGGAACTGGTTCAGTGGAATGGAACGGCAGCGAAAAGCATTTCGAGCACGCGCGGTCAGCTCAATGGCGAAAACGTCGCTCGCTTTGACCGCCTGCGGGCGGCTGGCGGCGTATTCTTTGCGCGCTTCGCTCTCGGTTCCGATTTCTACCGCGCCACCATCGTGCGGTTCACGCAGAGTTCGCTCGATGCGCTCATGCAGTCCGGCGATCTGCTGCCGGATGGAACGCAGCTGGGAGATCTGAGGATTACCGATGTCAATCGAAACGGCGAGGCGATCTTCACTTCTACCGTTCAGATCACGGGCACCCAGGTGCTGGGCTTCCGCGCGACCGATGGGTCGCTCAGAATTGTGGCGGCAAATAATCAGGCTTTGCAGACCGGCGATTACCTTGTGCGCTTCAGCGATACCAGCATCCGCGACGACGGCACTATCGATTTTCTTGGTTTGGATGTAAACGACCGCGCGATCGTGTTTCGCGCGCGACCGACAGCCCGGTGATTCAATAGGCTACATGCGGGAGCTTCTGCGGATCGTCGAAGATCCCAGGCAATGTCCATACCTGCCGGATGAAAGCGCCATTCTTGAGGTGCGGCTGCTGACGGACCTGACTCCCGAAGAATACGGCGAGCTGATGTTTCGCGGGTATCGCCGTTTCGGGATGCAGGTCTTCCGCCCTGTTTGCGAAGAGTGCGAGGAGTGCCGCAGTATGCGGGTACCACTGCGGAATTTTCACTTCAGCCGCTCGCATAAGCGGGTCTTGCGTGAGAACCTGCATATTCGGGCCGAACTCCACACGGCATTCGCGACCGAGGAGCACGTAGATCTTTTCAACCGATATCACGAGTTTATGCACGGGCATCGCGGATGGCAGTTGCAGGAAGTCACGCTCGATTCGTATTACCGGGATTTCGTGGCGGGCGGCGGTAAGTCGGGCAAGCAATGGCTCTATTTCGACGACGGGAAGTTAGTTGGCGTGGCGTTGATGGATGAGGCGCCGGGGGCTATTTCGCTGGTCTATTTCTTCTACGATCCGAATTGGCGCGATCGGTCGCCGGGAACGTTTTCCATTCTGAATCAGTTGCGCTATGCGCAGAGTCTTGGTTTGGATTACGCGTATTTCGGGTATTGGGTGGAAGGCTGTCAATCGCTGAATTATAAGGCCCGGTTCAAACCGCATGAGATTTTGCGAGGATTGCCGGTGGAAGAAGGTCCGGTGATTTGGCGCTGAAGCGGGCGTGTCGCTAGTCCGAGAATTCCGTGGCCCGCTGCCACCGATCCTCAAACAGATGCTTCATCGCCTCCCCCAGGCCCGCGTGATCGAAAACCAGAGATGTCCATGTCGGCTTGCTGATCACCGGATCCAGCAGCGCAATCAATCCACTTAGCCCGTCAAACAACGCCAGCTTGAGAGGCAGCGACGGGGCTTCCCTAATATCCACGCCGGCCGCCGCATATTCACTCAGCCGCTGTCTGTGAGGCAAATCGAGCGTGCCGCTCTCGATCAGCAGCCGGCAGGCCACGCCATTCACCCGCGCCTGCCGAACCAGCTTCTCATCCAGGGGATCCACCGCATACGGCGGCCTTGAGAATTCCAGATATTCACTCTTCACATCCGCCAGCATTCGCCGATATTCCGTCGCGGTTTGAGAAGGCTCCGATACGATTCGGAGAAAATCCAAAGTACCCCGCCCGCCCTTTCCCTCCGAGTACAACTCGCTCAGGTCCTCCATCAGATTTTTCGCGGAGCGCGCCTGATCGGTAATCTCGTGCTCCATCCGTTGCCGTTTTCGGGCGAGATAAGCCGGGATTGCCAAATTTGGTTCCACGGCGGAGAAGAGCTTAGTCCTGTCCTGCACCACCAAAGCAAAGCCTTTTTCAACCAGACTGTCCAGAACCTCGTAAATCTTCTGGCGCGGCACGTGTGCGCGCGGCGCAAGCTCCAGCGCCTTGAAACGGGAATGCCCCAGCAGCACCAAATACGCGCGAGCCTCATAGGCATTCAGACCCAGGTGCTGCAACGCTCGCCAAAACCGGCGATATTCATTCTCGGGGAGTTCCCTCTCGAGCAAAGCCTTCCCGGGGAGATCTGTGGTCATTTCGTCTTTCCAACTTTATCCGATACCGCGCCTTGAAGCTGGAATATTGCTGTCTTTGGTAAACCCACCGTTTTTTTGCGCCGCTTTGCCTTGACAACCTCAGTACTAGAACCTAGACTTGAAAAGGTTCAGGCGCATATGTCCGGGTTAGTACATGTGTTTCCGGGAACTTTAACGTCTCGGCCTCTTATTGTGTCCACCATTCGTATTGTTATTGTCGACGACAATAGCCTCTTCCGCGACGGCTTGGCGAATCTTCTCGATTCGCAGCCCGATCTCGAAGTAGTTGCATCCGCCGATTCGGTCCCGACCGCTACTGAGCAGATCAAAAGAGGGCGGCCGGATATCGTGCTTCTCGGTTGGCCAGCCAGCACCGCCAACAGTCTCAAGATTTATGCCGCCATCCAGGAATCCAAGCTCGGTTCGCGCGTCATCATGCTGGTTTCCGGCGAGGCCCGCGAAGATTTTGTGGAGGCGGTCAAACAGGGCTGCTGCGGAATTGTTCCTAAACAGACGTCTACTGAGCTGCTGCTGAAAAGCATTCGCAAGGTGCATGCCGGCGAGTTTTGGCTCGACAGGCTTACTACCGCCGAAGTCATCCGCAAGCTCGCAAAAAAGGGCGGGGGCAACGCGCCTTCTTCGCGGCTGGGTGTTCGGGATCAGAGTTCCGCGCTTAGCCAGCGTGAGCGCGAGATTGTGGTGCTGGTTGCGCAGGGGTTTAAAAACAAAGAAATGGCCGAGCGGATGTTCATCAGTGAGCAGACCGTCAAAAACCACTTGCACAATATTTTCGACAAGCTGGGAGTTTCAGACCGGCTGGAACTCGCGCTTTACGCTATTCACCACAACCTGCACGAGGCTTAAGGGACGCGGGCACCCTTATTCCCTGGGCGCAATCCCCAAAGCACGCATTTTCCTGTAAAGATTACTTCGCTCCAGCCCCAGCAGTTCCGCCGCCCGCGTGACATTACCGGCGGCATCTTCCAACTTTTTCTGGATATACTCGCGTTCGGCCGCCTCCCGTACATCCTGCAGACTTCCATAACGTTCGTGTGCGCGGTCCGCTGAAGGCCGGCGGGCCAGCTGCAGCGGAATATGCCGCGCATCGATTCTGCTCTGCTGATGCAGAATCACAATCCGTTCGATCAGGTTGCGCAGCTCCCGCACGTTCCCCGGCCAGTGATATTCCTGCAAAAGCTCCATGGCCTGCGGTGTAAGCTCTTTGGGCCTGCGCCCATATGCGAGCGTGAACTCGTCCATGAAATGAATTGCAAGCACCGGAATGTCTTCCTTCCGTTCGCGCAGGGGTGGCATATGGAAGGGAATCACGTTAAGGCGATAGAACAGGTCCTCGCGAAAATTCCCCTTATCGATCTCTTCTTCCAAATTTTTGTTCGTGGCCGCCACAACGCGGACATCCACCTGAATCGATTCGTGAGCGCCCACCGGTTCAAACCGCTGCTCTTCAAGCGAACGCAGAACCTTGGCCTGAGTCTTGAGGCTCATATCGCCCACTTCATCCAGGAACAGGGTGCCGCTGTCCGCCTTTTGGAACTTGCCGATCTTTCGCTCGTGCGCCGCTGTGAAACTTCCTTTCATGTGGCCGAAAAGTTCGCTTTCGATCATCTCTTCCGGAATCGCCGCGCAATTCACTTCCACAAACGGGTTCGGAGCGCGGGGACTCATGGCATGCAGCGCATGCGCCACCAACTCCTTCCCCGTGCCGCTTTCGCCGAAAATGAGGACGCGCCCGTTGGTTCCGGCCATGAGCGCTAACTGCTGCCGCAAGGCTTTCATCGGCACGCTGTCGCCAACAATTTTCGACGAAGTGGTGGCCGATTCCCTTAACTGCTCGTTCTGAACCCGAAGCCGCCTGTGGTCCGTGGCATTCTTCAGCACCACCAGCACCCGATCGATAGAGAGCGGCTTTTCGAGAAAATCGTACGCCCCCAGTTTCGTAGCTTTTACCGCGGTTTCGATTGTGCCGTGACCCGAGATCATCACCACGTTTGGGCGATCGGCAGCCGAGATCCCCTGAATTTGGCTCAGAGCTTCGAGGCCGTCCATGCCGGGCAGCCAGATATCGAGCACCACGACTTCATATATGGATTCTGTGAGCGCCTGCAGGCACTCCTCCGCGGTCGATGCCACATCAACCGAATAGCCCTCGTCACGCAGCACGCCGCTCAGGGATTGCCGAATACCGGGTTCATCGTCGACGATCAGGATTCGGGGAGATGTCATGTGAGGCGGCGCGGCGTCAAAATCCAAAACACTCTACGCAATCAGTGTAGCGGGAGCCGTCAACGTCTTCAATTCGTCGGAAGCGGCTTCCGATGAGACTTCGGTGACAACGGCCGGCAGCTCAATCGTGAAACGCGCCCCGCAGGGCATGTTATCGTCTACCCGAATGGTTGCATCGTGCTCAACCAAAATGTGGCTGACAATCGCGAGACCCAAACCAGTGCCGCGTTCCTTGGTCGAGAAGTAAGGCAGAAAGAGCTTTTCTTTCTGATCGGGCGTTATCCCGCAGCCGGAATCCGCAAATACGATCTCCACGTTGTCCGCTTCGCCTGCCCGGGTAGACACCTGCAGCAATTTCACCGGCGAATCGAGCATCGCTTCCGCGGCGTTGTCTACCAGGTTGACCACGACCCTCTTGAACTGTTCGGGATCCAGGCTTACCTGCGGCAAGCCCTGCGCAAGATCCATCGTCAGTTCGATTCCTTCCAGACGCCCTTCAAAAACGTTCATGCCCGACAGAAGCACTTCGTTTAAGTCGCACGCCACCGGGCTGGCGGCGGGGAGTCTCGAGAATTGCGAAAACTCGTCCACCATGCGCTTGACTGAGGCGGTTTCTTCCAGAATTGTGCCGGCGCATTCTCTTAGCAAATGGTCCACGTCGGCGGGAAGTTTCGAGCGGTTGACCTGCCGGATAATTCGCTCCGCCGAAAGTGCGATAGGAGTGAGGGGATTTCGGATTTCGTGCGCCACCCGGCGCGCCACTTCACTCCATGCCGCCGCTTTTTGCGCGCGCATCAAATCGCTGGTGTCTTCGATAACCACTACGAAACCCGGGCTGCGCCCGCGTCCGACCGCGGCTACCGTGACGGCGACGTGCAAAGTTTTTGCGGGAGTCTTGATATCCAGTTGCTGCGCCGCAAGGCCGGTCCGGCGCGCGCGATTCATCAAATAACGAATCTCCGCGGCTTCATCCCGCGAAAAAACATCATCAAGCCGCGATGCCGCGCGAACGCCCGCTTGCGGAATCATTTCGTCCAGGGCCTTGTTCACGCGCTGAATCGCCCCGAACGAATCGAGCGAGATGATTCCAGTCGGAATGCTTTCGAGAATCGCTTCCGTAAAGCGACGGCGCGCCTCGAGCTCAGACCGGTTCGCTTCCAAATCGGCGGTCATGCGATTGAACCCGCCTACCAGCTGCGCCAGCTCGTCCATGGCGTGCGCGTCCACGCGATACGCAAGGTTGCCCCGGCTCACTTCTTCGGCGGCGCGCACCAACGCCGAAATGGGAACGCTGATCTGCCGGGCGAAAAGCTGCGCCAGCCATCCGGCCACGAAAAAGATAAAAAACGCAATCAGGGCCAGCACCTGCAGCAGATAGCTGCGGTAGCTCTTCTGCTGCCTGAAGAGTTGTTCAAACAGGCGAGCGTGAGACCGGATCTCCTTGAGTTCGGTTTCTACATTAATGGGGGTTGCCTCGGAGACCACTACCGAACCGACGGTCTTTCCATCCCTCCTTATGGGGGCCATGGCGACAACCGCCAACGCTTCGGTGGACGCCTGAGTGCGCGGCGCGAACTTCCCGTAAGCCGCTACAGCCCGCATTGTGTCGGCAGGCAGGATTCGCGCCGTTCCGATGCCGTGCTGAGCGCAGAACAGGTCCAGCCACGCGGTAGACAGCGACGGGTCCTCCAACTGTCGCGCCGTCTCAGGCAGCGCCGCAATGAGCTGCGCCTCGGCAAGAGCTTTGCCCTTGGTCTGTTTTTCCAGCGCGCCGGTCATCCGCTGAAAGTCCTCCACCACATGCTGGCTGGGCCCGGTGAACCAGCGGGTAAGCGTCCTGTTCATGACGTAATAGTTGAACAGAACCATAAAGAACACCGGCAAGAGGCTGAGCGCAAGGGCTCCGCCCACCAGCTTGGTGCGGATGCGCGACCCCAGTCGATCGCTTCTGCGATCCATCCAGAGCTTCACGACGATGCGCACCAGCATGAAGCCGAGCGTGACCATCAGCAAGAAAATCAGCAGCGAAATACCGAAGAAGACGAACGTCTGTTCGGGATCTTCCGGACGGAACTTGCCAAAATCGAAGGATCCCTGCCAAATGACGAGGGTCACCGAAGCGACCAGCAGGATCGCGGCAAGCGCGTTCAGAAGGCGTCGGAGCATGGAGCGATGGTCTTAGTATAACGGCGCAAAAAAGGACGAGGCGCGCCCAGCCAGACGCTCAGTCGGCCCCGCGGTGTTTTGTGGGGCGGGTTACCAACTCGGTTGGTAACCCGCCAGGCGATTGGTAGTAATCGGTCGCGCGGCTTTCAAGCCGCTTTCGCCGGTACGACAGAACTTGAGTGCGTGCGCCGCTTTGCCGGTTATTATGCCTTCAACTTATCCGAGCCGGGTTCTTTGGTTGCCGTGGTCATCGAAGTTCGCCGGGTCAAGCCAGCTTTCGAGAGCCTGTTTGCGGGCGGGCCACTCCGAATCGAGCATCGAAAACCAGGCCGTATCGCGATTGCGATCCTTGATGATCATGTGCTGCCGGAACACGCCTTCGAATTGAAAGCCCAATCGCAAAGCCGCGCGGCGTGAAGGCTCATTCAACGAATTGCACTTCCACTCATAACGCCGGTAGCCCAACTTTTCGAACACATACCCGGCCATTAGATACATCGCCTCCGTGGCGCCCCGTGTGCGCCGCAGCGCCGGGCTGTACATGATCCCGCCAACCTCGACCACGCGGTTCTTCGGATCAATACGCATCAGCGAAGCGTGACCCGCGGCCAGACCGGTTCGCTTGTCGACAATCGCGAAAAAGAGGGGATCTTCGGAAATGGATTTCGCCTGCAAAACTACGTCCATCGAAGCGCGGTCCGGAAAGGGTCCATCCGGCATGTATTCCCAAAGGTCGGCTTTCTGTGTGCCGCCCACCGCATCCCAAAGTGCGTCGCCGTGCTTTTCCGAGCTCAAAGGCTCCACGGTCACGAAGCGCCCTTCGAGAGTGATTCTTTCCGGACGCGTCACTTGCCACCGGCCCTGGTGGCCGGCTCTTTCAGCAGAACTGGCCGAACCTTCACGTTCTCCTGCACGCGGTCACCCGGATTGATGATGACCTGGGTATCCTCCGTAAGACCCGAGAGCACTTCGATCGAATCGCCGAAATCATGACCAAGCCGCACCTTCTGAAAATGCGCGGTCTTCCGCGGAGTAACGATTGCCACCTGAGGCCCGTCTGCGCGAACGACCAGCGTGTCCGCATGAATGAGCAAGGGCGGCTCATGACGAGCCGTTTCAAACGTCACCTGCGAATACATACCCGGCAACAGCAAGCCTTCTTTGTTATCGACCTGAATCTCCGCGAGTAGAGTCCGGCTGGCGGCGTCAAGCGAGTCCGACGTGTGGGTCACGGTGCCTTCGAACTTTCGATTGGGGCGGTCAGGAATGGTGAGCTTTGCCTTCAGGCCCACATGTATCGAGGTTGCCTCCGACTGTGGAACATTGACATAGGCCCGAACACGACTGATTTGAGCTACACGAAACAGCATGGTGCTGCCCTCGTTGACCAGCGCGCCCGTATCCACGTTGCGGAGCGTGATCACGCCGGTAAAGGGCGCGCGCACCTGGCGATGATCTTCCAGTTCGGTCAGCCGGGCCACATTCGCCGCGGCTGCGGAAATGTTGCTTCGTGTCGCGCTTACGGCTTTCTCGAGCGCCAGAACGTTTGCCCGCTGGGCTTCGTATTGCGCCTGGTAATTGTCGTTTTCTTGTTTCGAGACCGCGCCGCGCTGCACTAAATTCCGATATCGCTCCGCTGTGGTCGCAGCCAGTTGAGCGTTCGCTTTTCCCTGACCAAGATTTGCGCTAGCCTGTTCGAGCATCGCATTGGCCTGTTCCAGCGAAGCCTTCGCCTGCTGCACCTGCTGCATCAGTTCGGGAGCTTCGATTTCAGCCAGCAGTTGACCTTGTTTGACGTCTTCGCCAATGTCCACGAGCCGCTGTTTCAGGTACCCGGTGGCACGCGCCAGAATAGGGGCTTCGGTAATCGCCTGTATGTTGCCCGGAAGAACCAACTCGCTTAACCGGGAAGATCGCGTTGGCTTCGAAACGTTGACGAGAACGTCGAGCTCGTCCTCCGCCTGCGACTCCTTTATGAGAGTGGTTTGCCGCTGCTTGTGCGGCAGATACCCCGCGAAAAATGCGCCCGCCACAACTGCTGTCATTAGAAACGCGAGAAACAACAGAACGCCGGTCGAAGGCTTCCGCGGACCGCTATGATGCGGATGCCGGCGCTCGCGCTCCGCGAGTTTCCGGCGCAGCTCGTCGATCTCCGCCCGAAGGCGTTCTTCCGTACTGTCCGTCTTCAAGGTATCTGCCACGCGCGGTTATGCTCTTCCTTCCGTAAGGTAAACGCTCACGTCTTCCTGCTCTTCCCGTTCCAGGCGCTCATCGTGATTCACCGGCGGCTTCTTTCGAAGCAGGCTGTAGGTCACAGGCACGGCAAAAAGGGTTGTGAACGTAGCCATCGCAAGGCCGCCAATAACGGCGCGGCCCAACGGAGCATTTTGCTCGCCGCCTTCACCCAGGCCGAGCGCCATGGGAAGCATTCCGATGATCATGGCAGCCGCCGTCATCAACACCGGCCGTATCCTGGTGCTGCCCGCGGAGAGCGCGGCGGCACGCTGATTCAGACCTTCGAGACGCTGATCGTTTGCGAACACCACCATCAGAATACTGTTCGCGGTGGCGACACCGATGCACATGATGGAACCCATTAGAGAAGGCACGCTGAAGCTCGTCTGGGTTACAAAGAGCATCCAAACTATTCCGGCGAGAGCACCCGGCAAGGCCATCAGGATGATGAACGGATCCAGCCAGGATTGGAAGTTTAATGCCATCAGCAGGTAAACGAGGATGATCGCGAAGATGAGGCCGAGACCAAGCCGGTAAAAAGAAGTCTGCATCGTGGCGATCTGCCCGCGCAATTCGAGAGTGACGCCCCTGGGCAACTTTGGCGTGAATTCCCGCACGATCTTTTCCACCTCGGTGCCCACCCGGCCGAGATCCTGATGGTCGATATTGGCATAGACATCGAACACCGGCATCACATTGTAGTGGTTAATGATCTGGGGCGAGAAACTCCGGCGAGTGCCCGCGAGATTCGAAAGGTATTGCGCGCCGCCAAGGTTCGCGGTGCCGGGGTTGCCGTATGCGGAGCTCGCCTGGTTGGGGCCGGTGCCCATCGAAGCGGCGGTGGAGCCGGCTGTGCCCATCGAAGAATCCGGCGTTCTGCCCATGAAACCTGTCAACGGGGCGATGGGCGTGCGCATCAGTGCTTCGAGAGAATCCACGCGGCGCTGCGGAGTCTGCACCGAAACCTGGTAGTTCACGCCATTGGCCCAGTTCATCCACTGAGTGGGCGCTATTTGGCCGCTGCCGCTGAGTGAAATCAGCAGACTGTTAGATACATCGCGCTGTGTGAGGCCCACCTGGCCAGCCTTCTCGCGATCAACGTTTACCTGGATTTCGGGGTAGTTCATCACCTGGTGAATATGCACGTCGGCGGCGCCGGGTATGCGCGATATGCGCCGTTCGAGCTGCTTCGCGAGATCGTAGCCGGCGGTTGTGTTGCGTGTGGCGATCTGAAGATCGATCGGCGCGGGAAGCCCGAAGTTTAGAATCTGATTCGTAATGTTAGCCGCCTCAAAAAAGAAGACCACATCGGGGAAGGCTTCCGCCAGACGTTTGCGCAAGGCGGAAGTGTAATCTTCGGTGCTGACCTTGCGATCTTTCCTGAGAGAGATCCATATCTCGCCGTCGCTGACTCCAAGCGTCGGGTTATCGCTGTACGCCAGATTGTAACCGCCGGCGGGAAGTCCGATGTTGTCGATAATCGTTTCGAGATCGGTCGGCGGTATGGCGCGGCGGATCTCTCGTTCCACGTTCGCGAAAACGACTTCTGTCTCTTCAAGGCGTGTTCCGGCGGGCGCGCGCGCGTGCAAACGCAATTGACCGGAATCGACCGTCGGGAAGAAATCCTGCCCGATAAATGTAATCAGCCCGAGCGAGCCGATGGAAAAAAGCATGAACCCGGCGAGCACCATTTTGGCATGGCCGAGACACCAGTCGAGCAAGGAGGCATGAAAATCTCTAAGCCGCTCAAACTGCCGGTTGAAGGCATAATGCAGCTTCCAGATAATTCCCTTCCCTCCGGTGGATTCTCCATGTTCGCCCAGGATGTAGAGCTTCATTTCCGGCCGAAGCATGAAGTGAACCATGTTCGGAACAAGGGTGCGCGAAAGAAGATACGAAGCCAGCATGGCGAACACAACGGCCATGGCCAAAGGCGTAAACAGATAACGCGCCGCGCCGGTAAGCATGAGCACGGGCACAAACACGATGCAGATACAGAGTGTGGATACCAAAGCCGGCGTGGCGATTTGCTGCGCGCCGTCGAGGATGGCGCGCACCATCGGCTTCTTCATCGCCATGTTGCGATGGATGTTTTCAATTTCAACCGTGGCATCGTCCACCAGAATTCCCACCGCGAGCGCCAGGCCGCCAAGTGTCATCACGTTGACCGTTTCGCCCGCCAGGCTGAGGATCACGAGCGAAGTGAGGATCGAGAGCGGGATCGAGATGCAAACGATGATGGTGCTGCGCCAGCTTCCCAGGAATAGGAGGATCATCAGTCCGGTGAGGACTGCCGCAATAATAGCCTCCCGGAGCACGCCTTCGATGGACGCGCGCACGAATACCGATTGATCGGCAAGCAGTCGAATTTCGAGTTCAGGCGGTAGCGTGGCCTGAATTTTCGGAAGAGCTTTCTTGACCGAATTCACGATATCGATGGTGCTGGCGCGACCATTGCGCAGAATGGTCATAAGCGCGCCGCGCGTGCCATCCACGCGCACTACGCTGCCCTGCACCCCCGAGCCGTCGCGAATGTTGGCGACATCTTTCATGTAAACCACCGCGCCGTTGACCACCTTCAGAGGCAGGCCATTGAGTTCATCCAAAGCGCGTGGGCTGCTGTTCAGGCGAATGGAATAATCGCGGTCGCCGAACTTGGCGGTACCGGCGGGCAGAATCAGGTTTTGCAGATTCAGCGCGTTCGAGACGTCGGTTGCGGAGACGCTTTTTGCATACATGGCGTCCGGATCGAGGTCCACCATGATCGAGCGATACTTGCCGCCGGAGGGGCTGGGGATGGTGGCTCCCTGAATGGTCGCGAGGCCGAGGCGCAGAAAGTTCGATCCGTAATCGTACAATTGCTGCTCGCTCAGGGTCTTGCTGCCAAGGCCGAGTTGCAGCACCGGAACGCTGGATGCGTCGTACTTCACAACGGCGGGCGAAAACATTCCTGGCGGCATGACCCGCAGCGCGGATTGCGCTGAAGAAACAATTTGCGCCTGAGCCAATTCGACACGGGCGCCAGGCTGAAGATAAAGGCGCAGAACACAGATGCCGTTATAGGCCTGCGACTCGATGTGTTCAATGTCGTTGACGTTCGAGGTGACTTGCCGTTCGAAGATGGTGACCACGCGGTTCGCCATTTCCTCGGCCGACAATCCGCCGTAATTGAAGATGACGCTGAGCACCGGCAGATCAATGGCCGGAAAGATGTCCACCGGCATGGTGTTGATTGCAACACCTCCCATGAGCGTGATCAGCATTGCCATGATCACGAACGTGTAAGGCCGTCTGAGGGCTAAGCGTACGATCCACATTTTGATTTCACGCCTTCGGTGCGATTCCCCGGTTTTTTCCCGTGGTTTTCTCCCCGGTTTTCTCCCGTGGATGAATTGTATCGTGAGGCTGCGACAATCGCTGGATGTGGCCCTTGAAACTCGTTCGCTTCGTTTATTGACAGATGCTCTTGCCGGGCTGGCGGAAGCATTTACAGGCCTTCCGGATTTCAAGGCTGCTGTGCCGGGCGAGACGCGCATGGCGGAAGTGCTTACAGAGGCGGCGGAGCGGCTGGGCGATAACTTTCCCTATTTCCATCCGCTGTATGCCGGGCAGATGCTGAAGCCGCCGCATCCTGTGGCCCGCGCCGCGTATGCTCTCGCGATGTGGGTGAATCCGAACAATCACGCGCTGGATGGCGGCCGGGCGAGTTCGGCGATGGAGAAGGATGCGGTAGCGGAAATCGCCGCGATGTTCGGATGGGAGAACCACCTGGGGCACCTCACCAGCGGCGGGACCATGGCGAATCTGGAGGCGCTGTGGGTGGCCGGGCAGTTGCATCCGGGCAAGAAGATTCTGGCATCAGAGCAATCGCACTATACGCATGAGCGCATCAGTGGCGTGCTGAAACTTCCGTTTGAAAAGGCGCCGGTGGATGGCGTTGGCCGGATGAACGTGCAGGCGCTGGAAGCGTTGATTGCACGTGGGGACGTGGGATGCGTGGTGGCGACGCTTGGGACTACCGGCGTGGGGGCTATCGACCCCTTACCTGAGATTCTGGCCCTGCGCGCGAAGTACGGGTTTCGGGTTCACGTGGACAGCGCTTACGGCGGCTATTTCACGCTGGCTGGAAACCTGGCGCCGCAGGGGCGTGCCGCTTTTGACCGCATTGGGGAAGTGGATTCGATTGTGATCGATCCGCATAAGCATGGGCTGCAGCCGTACGGATGCGGGTGTGTTTTGTTTCGCGATCCGGCCGCGGGGGCGCTGTATCGGCACGATTCGCCTTATACGTATTTCTCGTCGAAGGAACTGCACCTCGGCGAGATTAGCCTTGAATGTTCGCGCGCCGGTGCTTCGGCGGTCGCGCTTTGGGCAACTCAGCGGCTGCTGCCATTAGTGCGGGGCGGGGAGTTCGCGGCGGGTCTGGAGGCGTCGCGGCGCGCGGCTCTGGAAATGGCGCGCCGGCTTGAGGCGGATCCACGTTTTGTGGTGCCGTTCCCTCCGGAACTCGATATCGTGGTTTGGGCGCCTCGGGCAGGATCTGAAATGTCACAACGGATCTTCGATCAGGCTGCGTTGCTGAATCTGCATCTTGCGTTGATTCAACTGCCGGTTTCCTTCTTCGGCGGCCGTCTGGAAACGGAAGAGGAGTTCGTCTTGTGTTTGCGCTCGGTGCTAATGAAGCCCGAACACGAACACTGGCTGGATGCTATTTTTGAGCGCCTGGACCGAATACTTTGACCTCTTATCCATGGTCATCCGCCGCCCCGTGCCTGTACAGGGCCAGCCACTCTTTCACCATTCGTGGAAGTTCCTCCACGACCTCGTACCCGAAAAGGACCTCGTCTATATATCCCATGTGAAGCATGTCGATAATCCTGCACAGGTAGGGCTTGCCCATTTTCCACCACGTTAAGTAGGCGTCGATGAACAAATAGTGCTCAATATCGATATGCTCGTGCTCCCTTAGCTCCTCGAGTTCCAACCCATCCAGCAACGTTTCGTAAACGCCATCGGCCGCCAGCAGCAGCAGGCGAACTCCGTGCCTTCGTGATAGTCTGAGCTTCATCATGCGCAGACGTGAGTTCCTTCGGATGGGGGTCGCGGCCACGGTGGCGCCGGTGCGCGGTCTCGCCCAGCGCCGCGAGGCAACTGGCGGCGTGATGCTCGATGTGGCGGCGCGTGCCTACCGCGTCCAGCCCGGCGGCAGCATCCAGACGGCGCTCGAAGCGGCCGCGAAGGATTCGGTCAACAAGACTGTCTACGTCCACGCGGGAACCTATCGCCCGCCCGCGCACGGGCAGGCGCTGATCTGGTTCAACAGGCGGCATGACGGCATCACGCTGGAAGCGGTCGGCGAGGTGGTACTTACAGCCGCGAATCCAGTGATCGCCGACAAGAAGGCGCCGAGCTTCCCGGCGGTTGTCAATCACGTCGTCTATTTCGGCGACGGCATATCGACGAAGACCGTGTTGCGCGGCTTTCGCGTCACCGGGGCGAACAACTACAGCACCGGCACCGGCAAACGCTCGCCAATCGAATCGGACGACGTGCCGAAGACGGCCTTCTTCTATCTCGATGGCGGCGGCATAAAGGTCTATGCGCGCGCCTTTCCGACGATTGAGCGCGTCGAGGTGGTCGGCAATTACACGAGCCCCTGCGGCGCCGGTGTGTCCGTCGAGCACCTCGGCCAAGCGCTCGACGCGGTCGTGTTCCGCGACTGCATCTTCCGCGACAACCGCACGCAGGTCACCGGCGCGGCGTTCGATCTTCTGCACGGCAGCCGCGCCACGCTCGACAACTGCCTGTTCGTCGGCAACGTCGCGAATCTCGGTGTGGATTACATTGGTCTGCTGACTGGCGGCGAGTATCACCCTGAGCACGGCTCGGGTGCGATGACGGTTTTTGAGAGGTCCCGCGCCGAGGTGAGCCGCTGCACCTTCACAGGGAACTGGGCCGGCGTCGACGACAACGGCACCGGCAGCACTTACGTGAAATCGATCTTTTGGAACAACACCCTGAAGGGCGGAATCTCTACCGAAGCGCGCTACGAGATCGATATCACCAGCGGCGGGGGCGTTCGGGAGTCGTTCATCCACGGCGAGACGAACGATCTGCGGGGCACAATTGATCGAGCGGTAAATACGTTCGATCCGCCGGATCCGCGTTTCGACGCGCAGTTCGTGCCGCAGGCCCCCGAGTACGCGGCGGTTGGGTACCGACCGGCAGTTGCGGCATCGCGCGTCCGCTCCAGCCGGTAGCTGATCCTGACGACTGCTCGGCGGACGTCCGATTCGCGAATGGCGTGAGATCAAAGGTGTTGTGGTACATTTGCGCACTATGAGGGTCTCGATGCCTCGCGTGCTCTTCTGTCTGCTGTTGGCCTTGGTCGTCTTTGCGCCCGGCCAGGTACAGACTCCCAACGCAATCCCGTTGCGGATATTGGTGCTGAATTCAGCCGAGGACTCGGCTCGCGTCCGGGCAGAACTTGAAAACGGCGCCGATTTCGCCGTGCTCGCGCGCGAGAAATCCACGGATGCGACATCGGTCGATGGCGGCCTGCTGGGCAGAGTCGACCCCTCCACACTCCGCGAAGAGATCCGAACCGCCGTGAAAGGGCTCGGTCCCGGCCAGATTTCGCCGGTTTTCCGGCTTTCTTCCGGTTTCGCAGTCGTCAAGGTGCTGGCGCCGGACGAACTTGCCGGAATCGTGGATTCGCAGCGCTCGCGCCAGGCCGCGATTCGGGCCGAGGGCAGCATCCGGTTTGACGTGAACATCAGCGGGTTCAGTGAAGCGGCATCAGCTTTGGCGAACTATGCCAAGCCGGCTAATTGGAATACCGATCTGAAAATCGCCTGCGCCATGCGGAAGGAATCGTTTGCGGATTTAAAGGCACGCGCAAAGAAGCTGGCGGCTGGCGCGGACGATCCTGGCCACTCGCCTGCCGATTCCGTCGCGTTGCGGCTCGGAGTGGCGCAGGTATATGCCTATCACGGAGAAATGGATGCGGCTATCGCCCAGTTCGAAGCGGCTCTCAGGACCGCTTCTCGCGGCGCCCCTCAGCTTCTGCCCGAGGTAGAAGAGATGCTGGGCGTGGCCTACCTTCACCGCGCGGGAGCGGTCAACGACGTATACCGCCATCCCGGGGAGCTCTGCCTCTTTCCGCTTCGTCCCGGAGTCAGTTATCCCAAAGGCGCCGATTCGCAACAGGCCATTCCTCACTTCCTCGCATCGCTCAAGTTGCGGCCTGGCGATATTGAGACCAGGTGGCTGTTAAACCTCGCCTACATGACGCTGGGCAAGTATCCGGCCGGTGTACCCAAAGAGCACCTCATGCCGCCTTCGATGTTTGCGTCCGCCGAAGACATTGGCCGCTTTACCGACGTGGCGCCGCGTGTGGGACTCGGCGCAATCAATTTTGAAGTGGGCGGCCTGATCGTCGACGACTTCGATAACGATGGTCTCTTCGATATCGTTACTTCCAACTGGGATTTTTGCGAGCCCATGCATTTCTTCCACAACAACGGGGATGGCACGTTTGCCGACCGCACCGCGCAGTCGGGGCTGCTGGCCCAGGTGGGTGGAAACACCATTATCCAGACCGATTACAATAATGACGGCAATCTGGATATCCTGGTGCTGCGCGGCGGCTGGGAAACGGCAATGCGGAAATCCCTCCTGCGCAACAACGGTAACGGCACCTTCACCGATGTCACCGTGGAAGCCGGCCTGGGCGAGCCAACCACGACCGAATTCGCCGTGTGGCTGGATATCAATAACGACGGATTCCTCGATCTCTACGTAGGCAACGAAAACGAGCCGAATCAGCTTTTCCTGAACAACGGCAACGGTACATTCAAGGACATTTCCAAGTCGTCGGGAACTAATCTGTCACTGCTTTCGAAAGCCGTGGTAGCGGCCGATTATGACGGTGACGGCTATGCCGACCTGTTCGTGTCCAACTACCGCGGTGACAGCGCGCTGCTTCACAACAACCACAACAACACTTTTACCGACGTAGCGCCTCAGGCTGGCGTCCAGGCCTCGGGACATGGATTCGCCGCCTGGTTTTTCGACTACGATAACGACGGCCGGCCGGACCTTATGGCAAGCAGCTATGCGATGTCCATTGATGAAAGTGTGCGTACCTACCTGGGGCTGCCCCACAACTCCGCCACCATGAAGCTCTACCACAATCTCGGCAATGGCGCCTTTCGCGATGTGACGGAAGAAGTGGGCCTGAACAAAGTCTTCATGCCGATGGGGGCGAATTTCGGCGATGTAGATAACGACGGATATCCGGACATCTATTTCGGGACCGGAGAACTGTCTTTTGCCTCTCTGCTGCCCAATGTGCTGCTGCATAACAAAGGGGGAAAGAAGTTCGTGGACATCACCACCTCCTCCGGCACGGGCGAGTTGCACAAGGGGCACGGCGTGGCATTCGCGGACATCGACAATGACGGAGACGAAGACCTGCTGGAAGTGGTCGGCGGGGGAGTTCCGGGCGACACTCATACGTTCCGGCTTTTTGAAAATCCGGGCCACGGCAATGACTGGATCAGCGTGCGGCTGGTCGGTGTGAAGGCGAACCGCGCGGCAATCGGCGCCAGGATCAAAGTGACGGTCAAGAACGGAATGGAGACCCGAGCGGTTTATCGGACGGTGGGGAGCGGCGGGTCCTTCGGCAACTCGCCTCTGGAACAGCATTTGGGGCTGGGTAAATCGGCGGAGATCGTGGGCATGGAGATTCAGTGGCCCGGAGATGCAACGGCGCAGCGTTTTGCGACGGTGCCCAAGAACCAGGCGATCGAAATCCGGCAGTTCGCCAGTGACTACCGCGTGATCGAGCGGCCCCGGTTCAAGTTGGGGGGCAATCATGGTGGCAAGGTTAACTAGAGCGGTCAGCCTGGTGCTTCTGGCTGCTGTGAGTCTGGCAGCCGCCAAGCGTTACCCTGTCACCGGCATTGTTCTGAAAGTTGACCGGGCACACCGCAGTTTCGACGCCTCCTGTGCCGCTATTCCTGGGTACATGGAAGCAATGGAGATGCCGTATTCCGTTCTGGGCGATCGTGAACTGGCCGATTTAAAGCCGGGCGCCTACGTGGACTTCACGCTGGTCGTGGAGAAGGAGCGCTCGTATGCCGAAGGCATTCACATCCATCGCTACGAAAGCTCCGAGCGGGAGCCGCTGCTCGCCCGCCGACTAAAGCTGCTGGAAGCCCCTCACGCCACCATTAAACCCGGCGACGCCGTGCCCGACTTCACCCTGACGGACCAGACCGGACGACCCATAACGCTGTCGCAATCGGCTGGAAAAGTGGTGGCCGTAACTTTCATCTATACCAGTTGCCCATTGCCCGATTACTGTTTCCGGCTGGCTAACAACTTCGGTCAACTGAACCAGCGGTTCGCCGGTCGCATGGGCCGTGATCTCGTGCTGCTCAGCATCAGCTTCGATCCGGTGCATGACACGCCTAAAGTACTGACAAAGTATGCATCGACCTGGAAGGCCGATCCGGAATCCTGGCACTTCCTGACCGGACCGCTGGACGAAGTGAAGGCCCTTTCGCGCCGGTTCGGACTAAATTTCTGGCCCGACGATGTGTACGTAACGCATTCGCTGCATACCCTTGTGATTGATCGCCGAGGCCGCCTGGCAGCCGATTTTGAAGGCAATCAATTCACTGCCCGGCAATTGGGAGACTACGTGGATGTCCTGATTTCGGGCAAGTAGCCGGGTTGCGGGCAGCACGGTTACGGTCGTCCCGATGGCTCCATGCCGCTTCTCTTAATCGCTAACGTGGCGGCATCCGATGCGAGAAACGTAATCAGCCGCCTGGAGGCTTCCTGTTGTTTCGAGCCCGCGACGATCGCCGCGCGGCAAATACGATGTTGTACTTGAGTTCCTTGGGGGATCGTTGCGGTAAGCGTAACGCCAGGCATGTTCAGAATCTCGCTGACCGGTTGAACCGCGATCGGTACATCTCTTCGGGCGACCGTGGCTACGGACTCTGTCCCGCGGCTGGGAACCTTTTACCTCGATCCTGCCCGAAAGGCCGAGTTCGCTAAGAGGCCCTGTGAACCTGGATGCGAAGCTCCCGGGCACGACGACCGTCTTCACACCCAATAGCAGCTGCTTCAATGCATCGACCGTGCTTACGTCGAGCTTGGCAGGCTCATAATCAGCGAAGCATGGCGCCGATCGTATCAGGCCCGGTTCCTTGCGACGCCCCCGATGCGGTGCTCACGCTAATACCCGTCGTCCGCTCGAACTCGGGAAGTATCTCCAGACAGGCGGTCGCGAACTCTCCAGAGATAATGACGTTGACCTGTCCCATGGTCACGGCGGCCCAGACGAGGACGGCCATCCCGACGCTGAACACGGTTTTCGACATTGCAAGCACTCGCATAGTTTTCGGTCAAGAGTAGGAACCGTTGTGCGGTGGCGCCGCAAGCCGCTTGAGCACCTCAATGTCGGCTCTGGCTGACGCGTCATCGTCCACCGGTGTTTCCAGCACAAACGGTTTGGAACGCAACTTCGGGTGCGTCAGAATACGTCGAAATCCATCTTCGCCGATTCGGCCTTTTCCGATGTTTTCGTGTCTGTCGATATGTGAGCCCAGTGCTCCCTTCGAATCGTTTGCGTGAATCAGTTGAATGAGATCCATTCCCAGCACTCGGTCGGCTGTTAACACGGTTTCCTCTAGACCAGCCGAGTTCGCCACGTCGAACCCGGCGGCCAAAAGATGACAAGTATCCAAACAGTAGGCGAGCGGCAGCGCGGTCTCGTGCGCAGCCAGATCGCGAATCATCCTTAACTCCTCAAAGAGGGAACCGATTTGATTTCCCGAACCCACCGTGTTTTCAAGCAGCACTGTCAACCGAGGAGCCCGCAACCCACAGGCAGCCTCGGCCAACCCCAATGCAAATGCCGCAATACCTGCTTCCAGCGATTGCCCTTTGTAGTTTCCCGGATGCACCACCACGTAATCGGCGCCGATGATGGTGGCTCGTTCCAATTCCCCGCGAAACGCAGCAATCGATTTCGATCTGATTTCCGGGTCGAGCGTCGCGAGGTTTACCAGATAGCTGGTGTGGATAGCCAGTGGCGCAAGGTCAAGCCGCTCTCTGGCCGTTCGCAAACGTTTCGCATCGGCAGCATCCGGTGGAACGGCGCGCCACATCCTCGGGCTCGCCGAAAAAATTTGAAAGGTATTCGCTCCCAGCTCGTGCGCTTTCAGGGCCGCGGCTTCGAGAGACTTTGACCGCGAGGTATGGATTCCGATTCGCAGAACGCCAATCGTACCAGTTCACGTCAAGTCTCTTACGCATGTTATGGGCGCGCCCCCGGGCGAATAGGGCGATGCAGTCTATGATGAAGCTTCGGGGCAGTCCGCTACGGGGAATCTTCACCGCTGCGTTCTTCATCGAAATAAGGAAAGGAAAGGAATGGGTAATTCTCTGCTGGTTCCAATGGTTGTGGAACAGACTTCGAGGGGTGAACGTTCTTACGACATCTACTCGCGTCTGCTGAAAGAGAACATCATTTTTCTCGGGACGCCAATTGACGATACAGTTGCCAACCTGATCATCGCTCAATTGCTGTTTCTTGAGGCGGAAGACCCCGAGCGCGATATTTCGATTTACATCAATTCGCCTGGCGGATCCATAACAGCCGGCCTTGCGATCCTCGATACTATGGCGTTCGTTCGGCCTGATATCGTAACAATTTGCGTGGGACAAGCGGCCTCCATGGGCGCGGTTCTCCTGGCTGCCGGCACCAAGGGCAAGCGGTTCAGCCTGCCAAATTCCCGCATTATGATTCACCAGCCTTCGATGCAGGGATTGGGCGGTCAGGCGGCGGATATCAGTATTTATGCGCAGGAAATTTTGCGTATGCGCGAGATCCTGAACAAGATCCTTGCGGACGCGACCGGCCAGACTCTCGAGCGCGTGGCGCGGGATGTGGATCGCGATTACATCATGGAAGCGGATGCCGCTGTGACGTACGGGATTATCGATCGGGTAATTTCGAGCCGCGATTTAGCCCCGCCCGTCATTTCAAAGGCCTGAGCTGAACTTTGAGGGCCCTGTTTTTTTGGGGCCCTTTTTTTGTTTTGCCGGGACGATCCCTCCTCAAAAACCTTCACAGCGCAGTTGCGCACAGCTTCCGGCGTATCATGTAGAATTCATGCGTCTTGCAAACAAGATCGCCATCGTAACAGGCGCCGGAGCAGGCATCGGCGAAGGCACGGCGATTCGCTTCGCTGAAGAAGGCGCAAAGCTGGTATTGGCGGATCTCGATGATAAAGGCGTCAGCAAGGTTGCGCAGCACCTCACAAACATGGGCGCCGATGTGGTCTCCGTTTCGGGGGACATATCGAGCGAAGACGATGCCCGCCGCATCAGTGAAGTCGCCGTCGCGCGATTTGGCGGGATCGATATTCTGGTCAATAATGCCGCGAATTTCACTACCGCGTCGGTCGAGCGAGCGTCCGTTCAGGACTGGCAGCGCGTGCTCGGCGTCAATGTGATGGGGACTGCTTTGGTAGCGAAGCATGTCATACCTCACCTTCGCAAACGGGGACAAGGCTCCATTGTGAATGTTTCATCCACCAGCGCATTGATGGCGCAGGCGGATTTCGCAACATATAACTCCAGCAAGGGCGCCATTCTGTCGATGACCATTTGCATGGCGCTCGATCTCGCGCCGGCGAATATTCGTGTCAACAGCATCTGCCCTGGCTGCATTCTTACCAGCGCGACCGAGCGCGAATGGCTCCGAATGGGTATCACGCGGGAGCAGTGGATAGCCGAAATGGCCCCTCAGCACATGCTCAATCGCGTTGGAGACGTTCGCGAAGTGGCAAACGCCATCCTGTTTCTGGCGTCCGATGAGGCGAGTTTCATTACTGGCACCCACCTCATGGTGGATGGCGGCCGGATCGCGAAGTAGTCAGGCCCGGAATCGCTCAAAAACTTTAGGACTAAAGTACCAGTACCGGGCTTCCCAAGGTCAAGATAAATGACCCGGTTCGTTCCGCTACTATCGGTATAGTTCTGATGAAATTCTCTTATTTATTCGTCTTCTTACTTTCCCCTGTTTTGGTTTCCGCTCAGACGGATTCCCAAGCCGATACGCCAATCGAAAAGCACCGTCAAACGGACCGTCCCGCCCGGTATATTTCGCGACCGATGAGACAGACTGGCCCAGTCAACGCGGTTTATGCGGGCGCGACGCAGCCAGTGTGGCAGGCGACGCAGGGTTCTTACACTTATCAGATGATCGGGTCCGATCCGACGGTGGCCGGAGCCGGAACAACAACGGTTGCCGCCAACGTGATCCCGCTGGTCTTCACGTTCCCGAATGGGACAACATTCGACCCCACGATCGCGAATACCTGCACGGGAACGCAGTCCGCAGAGTCATTGGTGCTGTCCTCGCCAATCTTTAACAATTCCGCCTACTCGGTGAATGGCGTCAGCGTTGGAACTACTCAGTACCTCGATTACTTTCAGCGCTCCAATTTTTGGCAATATACCCAACCCGCGGGCATCAGCCCGAACTATCACACGCTTTTGAGTGCCGCTCCGCTTGCCGCCATCAAGATCGTGGTTCCGTCAGGCAGTGGCACAACCGTTTCCGCTCCTTGTGGCAAATTGGGCGAAATGGAGATTGGCTGGTTCGATTCATATCTCCAAAGTACGGTCTTTCCGCAACTCGCCTCGCTTGGGATAACGCCCGCAAACCTCCCTGTATTTGTCATGTCGAACGTGGTGATGTATCAGACCAGCACGGCAGATTGCTGCATTCTTGGTTACCATTCGGGATTCAACAATCCAAGTTTTGGCGGCGCCGCTCATTACTACGCGGTGGCCGATTTTGAAACATCGGGTGCTTTCTCCAGTGTCAAAGATATATCGCCCATGACCCACGAAACAGGTGAATGGCTTGACGATCCAACGGGGAACAATCCGACGCCCGCCTGGGGCCACATCGGGCAGGTTACCGGCTGCCAAACTAATCTTGAAGCGGGCGACCCGCTGACTCCAACTGGCATTACGCTCACGGGCGGCAACGGGTACGCGTATCATCTCCAGGAATTAGCTTTCAAAAGCTGGTTTTATCGAGATGCTGCATCCATAGGTATCAACGGGTGGTACTCGTCAAATGGAACGTTTAAGACCTATGCGGCGCCCTGTGCGAGCTCACTTACTACTCTGACCGTCAGCCCTGTCTCTATCGCGCCAGGCTCCGCGACAACAATAGCGATCAAGGTTGCGCCCGGCAGCGGCTACACCGGTATTCCGTCCGGCTCGGTCTCGTTGGCGGCGAGCAACAATGCGACTGCGCTGGCGACCTACACATTGGTTTCCGGAACTGTGAATACAACAGCGATTTTGCCGGCCGGCAGCTATTCCGTGATTGCGACGTATGCGGGCGACCCAAATTTTTCCAGCAGCTCTTCAGCGCCTGTTGCGGTGCGGGTAGGTTCGCCTTCAGTAGTCCTAAGCCCTATATCGCTTACGTTCGCCAGCCAGACGGTGGCGACCGTCAGCGTTTCCCAGGCCATCAACCTGACGAACAACGGAACCGCTCCCCTTTCCGTGTCTTCAGTTACTTTATCCGGCGCGAACCCGGCAGATTTCTCTCGAACGAGCGGATGCGGTACCAGCGTCAGTGTCGGCGGCAGTTGCGGCATCACGGTAACGTTCAAACCCACCGCTGCCGGCAACCGGACAGCTTTCGTGAACATTGCGGATAGTGCGACGGGTTCGCCCCAATCGGTGCCTGTTTCAGGTACAGGTGTGGCGGCTGCGCCCGCAGTGACGCTCACGCCGACTTCGCTGAACTTCGCATCTACCACGGTTGGCACTGCCACGGCGTCGCAGTCTGTTGCCCTCAGGAACACAGGTACAGCTACTCTCACCATCTCGGCGGTCGCGATGAGCGGCGCCAATCCCGGCGACTTCTCGCAAACAAACAACTGCGGTCCAACTGTCGCGGTCGGAGGCTCCTGTACGTTCTCGGTGAAATTCAAACCTACGGCCAAGAGCACCCGCACCGCAACGCTGAGCATTACAAACAATGCCCCGTTGTCCCCCCACGCAGTGGCGCTCACTGGCACAGGTAAATAACCGGGCAGGGGCAAAGTCCTAAAAATCATCCTTGCCCCGCCAAATCAGGTGTGCAAATCGTGAGGCAGGCATCGCTTTCAGCGGCTCCGGCCAACCGGAGGTCGGCTACGAAGGTCGCTCCCCGGCCACCGCACGGGCCTAAAATCGAACTTGCCTCGCCAAATCACTTTCGAACTACAGGCCGAATGCCCCGAAACGCACGCCCGCGCCGGCATCCTCCACACTGAGCACGGGGACATTCCGACTCCGGTTTTCATGCCCGTCGGCACCCAGGCCACCGTCAAGGGCCTCACTCAAAGAGATCTGCGCGAAGACCTGAAGGCCCCTATAATCCTCGGCAACACGTACCATCTGTTCCTTCGCCCCGGCCACGAACTGATTCGTAAAATGGGCGGTTTGCATCAATTCATGTCGTGGCCCGGCGCCATCCTGACCGATTCCGGAGGCTTCCAGGTCTTCAGTCTTTCAGAACTCAGGAAGATTTCGGAAGACGGCGTCGTGTTCCAATCGCACCTGAACGGGGACACCCACAAGTTTTCGCCGGCATCCACCGTGGATGTCCAACTCGCGCTCGGTTCCGACATCATGATGGTGTTGGACGAATGCCCGCCTTATCCAGTGAGCCACGAATCCGCGCGGGCGTCTATGGAGCGTACCGTCCGCTGGGCTGAACGGGCTTTTATGCATTACCGCGAGCGCATTGCCGCGGTACCAACCCGGCACGCGTTGTTTCCCATCGTGCAGGGCTCCATGTTTGGCGATCTTCGCCGCCAATGCGCGGAACGCCTGCTCGAACTCGATGCGGACGGTTACGCCATCGGCGGCCTTTCGGTTGGCGAGCCGCGCCCTCTCAGCATGGAGATGGTGGAAGCAAGCGAGCCGTTTTTGCCCAAAGACAGACCGCGGTACGCCATGGGAGTTGGGATGCCCGACGAACTTCCGGAGTACGTCGCGCGTGGAATTGACATGATGGATTGCGTGCTGCCCAGCCGCAACGCCCGCAACGGCTGGATTTTTACGTCCGAAGGAAAGGTCGTGATTAAGAACGCGCGGTATCGCGACGACCCTGGTCCGCTTGACCCGAATTGCGGGTGCTACACCTGCAAGACCTATTCGCGGGCCTACCTGCGCCATCTTTTTCAGGCGAGTGAGATTCTTTTCGCCTCTTTGGCCACACGCCACAATTTGCAACGGTATCTTGACATAATGGGGGAGATAAGGCAGTCTATCCTATTGGGTCAATTTCCGCTTTATCTTAAAGAAGTGCGGGACCGCTATTTGAAAGCCGACGTGTAAGTGCCCTTCTCTCTTCTCCTAATCCAACAAACCCAGCCGCAGCCATCAGGTTTTGACAGCCTTCTTGTCCAGGCGCCGATGTTCCTTCTGGTCGGTCTGGTCTTCTACTTTCTTTTGTTGATGCCGATGCAAAAGCAAAAGAAAAAGCAGGCGCAAATGCTCGCGGACCTCAAGAACGGCGACGTGGTGCTCACTGGCAGCGGCATTGTTGGAACCGTGGTCGCCCTGGAAAGTGACACAATAGTACTCAGGGTGAAACCTGATAATGTAAAGCTTCAGTTCGCCCGCTCCGCAGTGAACTCGATCGTCCCGCCGGAAGGCACGAAGTAAAACCTCGTATTAAGGTAGAAAAATCTCATGCAACGAAATTTGATGATCAAGACGGTTGTAATTGTGGCCACCGTGCTGGTCTGTATCTTTGGCATCATCGGCTTCCCCACTTCGGTCGAGGGAATGAAGAAGAATGTCGGCAGCCGCCTCCACCTCGGGCTCGATCTCCGTGGCGGTAGCCACCTTGTGCTTCAGGTGCAGGTGCAGGATGCCGCTAAGACGGCCGCCGATCAGGTGATCGAGCAATTGCGCGAAGAGACGCGCACCCGAAATATCCCGGTGAACGGTTTTGACCGCAATGACCCCGAGACATTGAAGGACACCGACTCGATTCAGGTGAACGTCCATGGGGTGGACCCGTCGAAGGCGCAGATCTTCAAGAGCGTGGCTTCCGAAAAGTTCCCGGACTGGATTCTTACGGCGGAGAACGCAACCGACTACCGGCTCAACATGAAGCCCAGCGCACTGGTGGAACTGAAACGGAACACGGTGACTCAATCTATTGAGACCATCGATCGCCGCGTAAATGCGCTTGGTCTGACGGAGCCCACGGTTCAGGCTCACGGCGACCCGGCAACTCAGTCGGAAATCCTGGTCGAACTTCCAGGCGAGGGTGACCCGGCGCACGTCAAAGACATCATCGGAGCCACGGCGCAATTGAAAATCGTCGAAGTGAAGAACGAGGGGCCGTGGAAAACCAAAGAAGAGGCGTTGGCCGCAAAGGGTGGAATTCTTCCGCTGAACACGGAACTGCGCGAATACGTTTCGGCGACTGGCAGCGGCGGCTGGTATCTCATCTCGCGCACCCCGGTGATTACCGGCCAGGATATGCGCACCGCTCGCGCCGCTACCGATCCGGACAGCCCCGGTCGTTGGGAGACCAGCTTCACTCTTTCTCAGGACGGCGCTCGCCGCTTTGAAAAGTTTACTCAGGCGAATATAGGAAATCGGCTGGCAGTCGTCCTCGATAACCAGATTCGCAGCGTGGCCACCATCCAGAGCGCCATCAGCGACCAGGGTCGCATCAATGGCCTGGCGAGCGATCAGGAAGCGCGCGATCTATCTCTCGTGCTCCGGACCGGCGCTTTGCCTGCCGGAATCAAATACCTTCAGGACAGCACCGTGGGCGCCTCACTCGGGGCGGATTCGATTCGGAACGGGATTCTTTCAGGCGTAGCGGGGCTGATCGCGGTCATTATCGCTATGCTGGTTTACTATCGGAAAGCGGGAGTTAACGCGGTGCTGGCACTGCTGCTCAACACCATTCTTTTGATGGCGGCCCTCTGTTATTTCGGAGCCACTCTTACGCTTCCCGGAATTGCGGGAATCATTCTTACGGTGGGTATGGCTGTCGATTCGAACGTGCTGATATTCGAACGCATCCGTGAGGAGTTGCGCACGGGAAAATCCATTCCGGCGGCAGTCGAGGCGGGCTTCGGCAAGGCTTGGTGGACGATCGTGGACACTCACGTCACGACGATTGTGTCGTGCCTGTTTCTCTTCCTCTTCGGAACTGGCCCTGTCAGGGGCTTTGCCGTAACACTCGTGATAGGTTTGCTCGCGAATGTCTTCACAGCAGTGTTCGTTTCGAAGGTGATTTTCGACTGGGAACTGTCCCGGGGCCGTCAGGTCACCGCGCTCAGCATCTAGTTCTGTCCGCGCAAACTCATGCGGCAAGTATGTTAGTTTTAGTACTCAGTTAAACGGGAACAAAATCAAAACAGCCGGTGTCATATACACTTGACACGGCTCAGGTCCGGCTCGCCGGGCGGGCAGTGACAGATGGAATTATTTAAAAAAACGAACTTCGACTTTTTGGGCCACAAGTGGCCGTTCATTATCGCCTCGCTCATCCTGAGCGTCGGCGGTCTGCTGAGCCTCGCGGTGAAAGGCGGTCCCAGGTACGGCATCGAATTTAAGGGCGGCATGATTATGACCGTCAAATTCGCTCAGCCTCCGGATACTGAAAAGATCCGCAGCGCACTCACGCGCGCCCTTTCATCGGCGCCGAGCGTGCAAACAATCGGAAATTCGAATGAGGTGGAGATTGAAGTCGGTATCGACAATTCGAAGACGGATAAAGATCCGAACGCCGGCCTGGATAAGAGCAAGCAGTTAGTTCTGGATACGCTTGCGAACACTTTCGGCCAGCCCGGAAACGGCAAGTTGGATTTAAACAACGCGACTGCGGCGCAGCTTTCAGCGCGGCTCAGCGATCCTTTGCAGCGGGCGGGCGTGGCGTTGTCCCAGCAACAAGTAAATCAGCTGGCTGCCGATATCATTTCCTGGCGCGACCAGCATGGCGGCCTGATTACAAAGATTGACGAATTACGTGCCGTGCCGGGCTTGACCGCACAGGCGCTGAACGTGTTGAATCAGGAGTGCTATCTTGCGCCGTACACTGCGGCGCGAAACAGCGAGTCGGTGGGCCCAAAGGTGGGCGCGGACCTTCGCCAACAGGCGATCAACGCGACGCTGCTTGCGCTTGCGGGCATGCTGGTGTATATCTGGTTTCGCTTCGAATGGATTTATGGCGTGGGCGCGGTCATCGCCGTTTTTCACGACACGATCATCACGATTGGGATCTTCTCTATTTTGAATAAGGAGATTAGCCTTACCGTGATCGCGGCACTGTTGACGTTGGTTGGCTATTCGATGAACGACACCATCGTCATCTTCGATCGTATTCGCGAGAATCTTCATCTGAACCGCCGCGAGCGGCTGGCGGATGTGATTAACAGAAGCGTCAACCAGACGCTGAGCCGAACGATTATGACCTCAGGACTAACATTCCTGGCGGTTCTGGCACTGTTTCTGTTCGGCGGACCGGTATTACATGGTTTTTCGTTAGCGCTGGTTATAGGCATCATCATTGGAACGTACTCTTCAGTATTTGTGGCGAGTCCCATCGTGCTCTTCTGGCATGATTGGGCGGACAAACGGAAGAAGACCGTCCCCGAAGCGCCGGGTGCGGGTCAAGGCGGCGCAGGGGCCCTTCGTCAGGGTTCAGTCAAGAGTACAGCGCCAAAGGGCGTCAAAGCTGCAAAATGAGGGTGACAGCGCTCTGCCGCCCCAACGGCGGGGTTGATTAAAAAGATGCGCCCTGTAGTATTAGAATTCATTAACGTGGACTGCGCCGTGTCATAAGACGGCGCGAACTTTAGAGAGAGGGCAAAATGTTTGAACAAACCTTCGTAGATGGTGTCGGGCAGACTAGAAAGCCATACACAATTCTTGTTTCGTTCGCTATTCAGCTGGTCGCAATTGGCATTCTGGTCATCATCCCGCTGATTTATTTCGACGCGTTGCCGCAGGCGCAGCTTTCCACATTCCTGACGGCCCCTCCTCCTCCACCGCCGCCTCCACCGCCACCGCCGCCGCAGGCCGTGAAGGTTGTGAAGGTTGTCAAGACGTTCGTAATGAACCAATTGGTGGCCCCGAAGACCGTTCCCAAGGAAGTCAAGATGATCACGGATGAAGAAGCGCCCGTGACGGCCGGTGTGATCGGTGGCGTTCCCGGAGGCGTTCCCGGCGGTTCAGCTGGTGGTGTGCTGGGCGGTATCATCGGTGGGCTGCCGTCCGCCGCGCCTCCTCCGCCGCCTCCGCCTCCCGCGCCCAAGCCCAAGCCGGTGGATAAGCCGATTCGCGTAGGCGGTAATGTGTCGCAGGCCAACCTGATCAGCCAGCCGAAGCCAGTCTATCCTCCGCTGGCGAAGGCTGCCCGTGTGCAGGGCATAGTGAAATTTGAGGCGCAGATTTCAAAGGATGGCAGCATCCAAAATCTTCACCTCATCAGCGGTCCCCCGCTGCTCGTGCAGGCTGCCATGTCAGCCGTGCAGAACTGGAAGTATCGGCCCACGCTCCTCAACGGGGAACCCGTGGAAGTCATTACTACCATTGATGTAAACTTCACGCTCAGCCAATAAGGCCGCGCGTTAAGAATGGTAAGCAGATCGTTTTTGTTAGTGTTATAAATCAACTCGCAGGAGAAGGAAGACTAAAATGCTTTTACAGATGCAGGTATGGGCGTTCATGCTTTTGCAGGAAGCTGGAGCGCCGGGTTGGGATTTTCGCCACCTCTGGACTCAGATGGGCTCGCTCGCCAAGGGCGTTGTTATCATCATGTTCCTGATGTCGGCTTGGTCGATCGGCGTCATGATCGACCGTCTGATGGCGTTCAATGCGGCACGCAAGCAGAGTCGCCAGTTTGCTCCGGCGGTTGCCGGCGCGTTGCGTGAAGGCAAGCTCGATGAAGCCATCAAGATCGCCGATCGCTACAAGAAGAGCCATCTCGCCAAAGTTGTCGTGGCGGGTTTGCAGGAGTTTCAGGCACATCAGGGCAGTTCCGAAATCTCGGGTGAAGAGATCGAAGCCTCCAAACGCGCCCTGGAACGCGCCGAGGCAATCGTTCATGCTGAATTAAAGCGTGGCGTGAGCGCTCTGGCCACCATCGGTTCCACCGCGCCGTTCGTCGGTCTGTTTGGAACAGTCGTAGGTATCATCAACGCGTTCAAAACCATGGCTGCGGAAAAGACTCCCGGTATCGGCGCTATCGCCGGTGGTATTTCGGAAGCCCTTGTGACGACCGCTATCGGTTTGTTCGTCGCGGTCCCGGCCGTCTGGATGTTTAACTACTTCACGGGCCGCGTGGATGCCTTCGACGTCGAAATGGGTAACTCCAGTTCGGAACTCGTCGATTACTTTTTGAAGCGGGCTCAGTCGCGCTCCGGCGTGCGTAAGTAATTGGTTGCGCTCCGGCGTTCGTAAGCAGTAAGCGCAAATAGTCGATACCTCTGCAATCGGCTGTTTTCGAAACACTCAGGCGAGTTGATTGGATGCTCCGCGGCAGTCGAAACTGCCGCGGGCCATTCCAAAACTTCCTCGCAGGATTGAGATGGGAACAGACGGCGCATAATTCGAAGGAGAGACGAAATGGAAAAGAAGAAGGCGCCGCCACCAGTGGCGGACATCAATGTCACCCCCATGGTGGACGTGATGCTTGTGGTGCTGATTATCTTCATGGTCATTACTCCGATGCTCTCAAAGAGTATCCCTGTCGATCTGGCTCTGACCCGGAACCCGATCACCATGCCGGATGCTGATAAAGAAGATGCCATCATCGTGGCGATCACGCGCGATGGTCAAACGTTCCTCAGCCCCGGGTTGACTAAGATCGATCCATCTGAACTGGCGCCCAAGGTGAAAGACTTGCTCACCGGACGAACCAGCAAGATGGTATACATTAAGGCCGACGGTCGCGCCAAGTACGAGAAGGTCGAGGACGTGGTGGATAACCTTCGGGCTGGCAGCGTCGACGAAGTGGGTCTGTTGACAGAGCAGGTTCTTGACGGCAAGAGACTGGCGGCAACGCAGGCATCTCAGAGCGCCAAGTAAGTTGTCCGCGCCGGTATCGCTAAGGCCGCGGCGGTTTGAAGTAAGTCTATTTTTGACTGGGATTGGAATTTAAGGAGCTTATTTTATGGCAATGTCAGTTGGCGGCGGGAGCGGGCCGAAGGGCGACATCAACATGACGCCTATGATCGATATTCTGCTCGTTCTGCTGATCATCTTTATGGCTATCTCGCCGGTGTCCCCGCACGGTCTGGACGCGCTTGCGCCCCAACCGCCGCCCCCGAATCAAAAGCAGCAGGATTCGGACGACCGGACCGTGGTCATTGTGATCGATAAGCAGGGCAACGTGAAGATCAATCAGGATCCCACCACATGGGATGGCCTTGAAGAACGTTTGATCGGTATTTTCAAAAGCCGCGCCGACAAAGTGGTTTTCGTGAAGGGCGACCCGGAACTTGAGTTCCAGGTTGTGGCCCGCGCAATCGATACCGCGCACTCGGCAGGCGTCGATAAAGTCGGCCTCATGACGCCGAAAGTGGAGGAAGGCAAGTAATGCTGGGTTTCCCGAAACGAACTCTTGCGGTCGCAGGCGCAATTGCGGCGCTGGCGTTGTTTACGTCCGGCTGCGACAAGCTGAAGGCAAGAGATAACATTAACGGTGGAACAGCTGCGTTCAAGGCGGGTAACTTCGCCGCTGCCGCGGATCACTTCAAGACTGCCGTCGCGCTTGATCCCACCATCCCGAATATTCGCATTTATCTGGCTACGGCGTACATTCAGCAGTATATTCCGGGCACAGAAACCCCGGAGAACAAGAAGTACGCGGATGCCGCAATCGAAGAGCTGAATAAGCAGCTCGAAGCGGATCCAAAGAATGTTTTGGCCACTCAGTACCTCGCCAATGTGTATTACCAGATGAAGGATTTCACAAAGGCGCAGGAGTGGAGCAGAAAGGTCGTTGAGCTGGACCCGAAAGATAAAGGGGCACTCTATACCTTGGGCGTAATCCCCTGGCTGCAGTTCGTTGCGGCCGACCGCGAAGCTCGCATCAATGAGAAGATGCGCCTCGAAGATCCCGGCCCACTCAAAGATCCCAAGGAGCGCGCGGCTCTCAAAGAGAAATACTGGCAGCCTCTCACCGACGGTATCGAATACGAGAAGAAAGCCCTCGCGGTCGATCCGGAATATGAGAACGCCATGGCGTACATGAACCTCCTGATCCGCTATCGAGCCGATCTGAAGGACACGAAAGAAGAGTACCTGGCCGATTCGAAGGAAGCCGACGAGTGGGTCCAGAAGTCTCTCGAAACCACTAAGATCAAGGCCGAGCGTAAGGCCGCAAATCCGAACGCAAAGTAACTCCCATTCAAGCGAACCGCGAAGAGGGCGCTTCCCGAAAGGGACTCGTCCTCTTTTTGCATTGGTACACGCGTCTTCAGCCGCTTCGCCGATCGGGGGTCGGCTGCAGGCAGTCCGTCGGCTGAACCGACCACGCAAAAGGCCCGCCTCCCCCGAAAATCGTTCTCCGCCGTGGCCCGCAAACTAGAATAGAAATGTACCCGCGCTAACCGAAGTGACGCCAGCCGCCAACACCCCCGCTTCACGAGTCCCGGCGCCCGCCCCCGGCACCGTTCAAAACGGCGCACCCGAACTTCCCTTTTCCGACCAGCTTCAAAAGCTCATCGCGACCGTACACGAAGCGCGACCCAAAGAAGACGTCTCCGCCATCGATCGGGCCTATCGTTACGCAGCCCAATACCATTCCGGTCAGCTAAGAGCCTCTGGCGAAGCATATCTAATGCATCCGCTCGCAGTGGCGGAAATCCTGGCCGGAATGCGCATGGACGTGGTTAGCATCGTCACGGGGCTGCTGCATGACATCGTGGAAGACACCACGGTCAGTGTCGCCGATGTTCAAAAGGCTTTTGGCCAGGAAGTGGCCAGTTGCGTAGATGGCGTGACAAAGCTAAGCAAAATCGATTTCTTTTCAGCTGAAGACCGTCAGGCCGAAAGCTACCGCAAGATGCTGCTCGCGATGGTCAACGACATCCGGGTCATCATCGTTAAGCTTGCGGACCGGCTGCACAATATGCGCACCCTCGGCGTGCTCAGTCCCGAGCGGCGTGAACGCATCGCCAAAGAAACGCTGGAAATCTACGCGCCCATTGCGCACCGCCTCGGGATGGGCAAGGTCCGGGGTGAACTCGAAGATCTCGCGTTCCGCTACCTCGATCCCGAAGCCTTCGCGGAAATCTCTCAGGCTATCGACAGTCAGCGCGCCGCGAATGAGGATTACCTGGAGCGCATGCGTCGTACCGTGGAAGACGAGCTCCGCCGGCAAGGCATTCCCGCCCGCGTCGACGGTCGTGTAAAGCGCGCCTTTTCGGTTTATCAGAAACTCAAGCGCCAGAAGATCTCGCTCGAGCAGGTCTATGATCTTTTCGCCCTGCGCATCATCACGGACTCCGTAAAAAACTGCTATGGCGCATTGGGAGTGATGCACAACGAGTGGCGTCCGGTGCCGGGTCGAATCAAGGATTTCATCGCGATTCCGAGGCCAAACCTCTACCAGTCGCTGCATACATCCGTCGTCGGTCCCGAAGGCAAACACGTAGAAATTCAGATCCGAACCGAGGAGATGCATCGCATTGCCGAAGAAGGCATCGCCGCACACTGGAAGTACAAAGAAGGGCAGCGAAACGCACAAGACGATCAGCGCATCGCATGGCTTCGGCAACTGGTCGAATGGCAACAGGAAATGCGGGATCCCGGGGATTTCAGTTCCACTCTGAAGCTCGACCTTTACCCCGAAGAGGTTTATTGCTTCACGCCGAAAGGCCGCGTAATTACACTGCCCGCGGGCGCAAGCCCAATTGACTTTGCCTACGCCGTTCACTCGCAGGTGGGCAACTCCTGTGTCGGAGCGAAAGTAAACGGTCGCATTGTTCAGTTGAAGTACGCCCTCAACAACGGCGACGTGGTGGATATTCTAACGCAGTCTGGCCATCTGCCCAGCAAAGACTGGCTCTCGTACGTAAAAACATCCCGCGCCCGCAACAAGATCAAGCACGTAATCAACGCGAACGAGCGCGAACGCGCAATCGAAATCGGCCAGAAATACCTGGAGAAAGAAGCGCGCCGGCTGGGCGTTCAGTTATCCCGCATACCGCGGACGGAACTGGAGCGCGTGGCGGCGGAATACGGTCTGGGCAAGATTGAGGATCTGTACGCGAGCCTCGGGTACGGCAAGTTCTCCGCTCGCCAGGTTCTGCAAAAATCCGCGCCGGAACAGGTCGCTGAAGAGCCGCAACAGCCCGTCATCGAGCACGCCGCGCCCGCGCCCCGGCGCGAAGACGATTCCGTTATCAAGGTGAATGGCGTCGATGACATTATGATTTATCGCGCGAAATGCTGCAATCCCATTCGCGGTGATGCCATCGTCGGCTATGTCACCCGGGGCAAGGGCATCGCGGTACACTCGCGCTCCTGCACCAATGTTACGAATTTGATGTACGATTCCGAGCGCAAGATCGAGGTTGAATGGGCTCGCAACACCAGCGACACGTTTCCCGTTCGGATCGTCATCAGGACGGATGACCGACCCGGCCTTTTGCATCAGTTAACTACCGTGCTCGCAAACGAAAACACGAATGTGCGCAGTCTTGAAGCCAAGACCGATTTCAGCGCGGGCAACGATGCCGCCTCAGTCGAAATGACTGTCGATGTGCGTGACAAAAAACAACTGGAAAAGCTCTGCTCGGCAATGCGCCGTATTTCAGGCGTGCGGGACGTTGAGCGAATCAATCAATAACCAAAAATGACCATTAAGCCGAAGTACGATCCGGAGCACATTGCAATCTCGAAGTCGAAAGGAATCGAGATCGATTGGAAAGATGGCCATCATAGTTCGTTCGGCACTGAATACCTGCGCGACTGGTGCCCCTGCGCGAGTTGTACAGGCTCGCATGGCACTGAGCCCCGCAAGAAAACTTCAGATGGTGCTCAGAGTCCGTTCCCGATGTTCACGCCCAGGCTGAAGATGAACGACATTGAACCGGTTGGAACCTACGCGCTCAAGATCTCCTGGAGCGATGGACATAACACCGGCATCTATTCGTACGATCATCTCCGCGAAGTCTGCCCCTGCGCCGAATGCAAAGCCGCAAAAGCGGCTGCCCAGGCCAGGTGAGCCGATGGTACCGATCTGCGCGGCGCCCAGCCGCCTTTCGTCCGGGCCGCCGCTTAAACTCATAGGAACGCAATGGCGAAGAAAGTAGCGATCGTCGAAGATGAAGCCGAACTCGCTTCCCTGATCGAATACAACCTCAATCGGAGTGCTTTCCAGACCCGCATCTTCAACGGCGGAGAAGCCACTTTCCAGGACTTGGAAAACTGGCAGCCCGATCTCATCGTGCTCGACGTAATGCTGCCGGGGCAGGACGGGTTTGAACTGTGCCGCCGCATCCGCCGCGCGGGCAAACTCATGCGAACGCCGGTCATCTTCCTGACTGCGAGATCGGACGAAGTCGATCGCGTGCTCGGGCTTGAGATCGGCGGTGACGATTACATCACTAAGCCATTCAGCCCGCGGGAACTGGTGGCCCGCATCAAAGCCCATCTGCGGCGCGGCGAAACTCAGGCGGAGCCCAGGCAAACTCAAGCGGTGATTGGGCCGTTTCGAATTGACATGGCGGCCCGCCGAGTCTTCCAGACGAAGACCGGCACAGAACAAGAGGTAGAACTTACCTCAACCGAATTTAAGCTGCTCGAATTCTTTCTTTCGCATCCCGGGCATGCCTGGTCGCGCGACCAACTCCTTCGCGAAGTTTGGGGGGAGCAGCATTTTATAACGCCGCGCACCGTGGATGTCCATATCCGGCGGCTGCGCGAGCAAATCGAAACGCGGCCGGACGAACCGGGTTTCCTCGTAACCGTTCGCGGCTTCGGTTACCGCTTTGAAGTTCAGTGACTGCCCGGATTTTTTTCAAGCTCACGGCGGTCATCGCCTGCCTCATCGGCGTGGCTCTATTGTCCGCCGACATATTGGCCTCCCGCGTAGCGGAAAGCTACTTCGTGGCGCACCTTCGGGCCGCGCTCGAAGAGAAGGGCCGCGTGCTGATCGCTTCACGCGAACTCGATCAGGCGCACATCCGGGAACTCGGCAGGGCGGCGGGCAGTCGCCTCACGGTCGTCGCCAGGAATGGCAGTGTTCTGGCCGATTCCGAAGCCGACCCCTCCGGGATGGAAAACCACGGCAATCGGCCGGAATTGCTTCGGGCTTTTCAGGGCGCCGTCGGGTTCAGCACGCGCAACAGCAACACACTCGGCATAGATTTTCTGTATGTCGCACTGCCTCTTTCGGACAGAGGAGGCGCGCTGCGTCTGGCCGTCCCACTGTCCCGGGTGAACGGGGAAGTGGAGCAGATCCGAATCAAAACTCTGCAGAGCATCGCACTGGCATTCGTGCCCGCTGTCCTCATTGCCGCATTCCTGTCCCGACGTATGGCGGCTCGCATGAGCGACATCATCGCCTACGCCGGAGAACTGGCCAATGCAAACTTCCGCGCCCGGCTGAAGACCGGCGGGGGCGGAGAGTTGGGCCTGCTGGCTCTCAAGCTGAACGAAACCAGTTCCAAGCTGGAGCGCACGGTGCAGCAGCTACAGCACGAACATGCCGAGCTCGACCGCGTGGAGCGCGTCCGAAAGGACTTCGTCATCAACGTGTCGCACGAACTGCGAACCCCGCTTGCTTCCATTCAGGGCTATACCGAAACTCTTCTGGATGGCGCGCTTCACGATGAGGAGAACAATGTTCGCTTTCTGAATATCATTCGCCATAATGCTGAGCGGCTCTCGCGGCTAACGGCGGACCTTCTCACGCTTTCGCGCCTTGAACTGAGAACTCAGGAGTTCCGCTACGCTTCGTACCGCGTGAATGAACTCCTCGGCGAGGTGGTCGACACCATACGCCCGATCGCGCAGAAAAAGAACATCGAGATCCGGCAGGAACTCGCTCCCGCCGAGGCTGAAATCTTTTGCGATTCGGAAGCGTTCTATCAGGTCGTAAGCAACCTTCTGGATAACGCCATTAAATACACGCCCGCGAACCGCGCCATCACCGCGGGCGCCTTTCCCATCCGACGGGATGATGGTTCCGAGTGGGTGGAATTTATGGTTCGCGATACGGGAATGGGCATACCGGCGGAAGAGCAGAGTCGCCTTTTCGAGCGTTTCTATCGGGTGGATAAGGCACGGAGCCGCGAACTCGGAGGCACCGGCCTCGGCCTGGCTATCGTGAAACACCTGGTTCGCGCGCACGGCGGCGAAGTCAGGGTAGAAAGCGACTTTGGTCACGGGGCCGCCTTCTATTTCACCCTCCCGGTAGATCACTAAAAAAGGGGACAGACGCATTTTTCTGACCTTCCGTAAAGACTTCCACACCGCTGTGTTACGCTGACCCACGTGACCGATCTCATCGAGATCAATCCTCTCGAGCCTTCGACTGAAGCACTGGATCGAGCCGCGGCGGCGGTTCGCGCCGGCAAAATAGTTGCCATCCCGACC
>Ga0105240_10000161_pt1 | contig 137359 bp, 134 predicted proteins | sample KBSC54metaG_FD_80426 | JGI IMG/M metagenome (GOLD analysis project Ga0105240, IMG submission 80426) | Corn rhizosphere microbial communities from Kellogg Biological Station, Michigan, USA - KBS C5-4 metaG | ecosystem: Host-associated > Plants > Roots > Rhizosphere > Soil | place: Michigan...
ATCTTCTTAAGCTCTACTATTTGATTTTCCGTAATGATTAAAATAATGCGTTGTTTGTAATCTTCTTCGGGGATATACGCATTTTCGCCTCTGCCGGCAAAGATAAAACTAGTTGTTTGATTGTCTGTTGAAGTGTCGAGCATTGATGAATCCAGCTTCGGATAGTAATCAAACTCAAACAAATTATTATGCGTAAATGTAGTTTTATTATTTTGGAATACATTTCTTATAGGTGGTGTAAATTTTGCAATGGTTTTTAATGTTATCGCACAGTGATAGGATCTTGCTTTACCCGGAGCATACAATTTAGATGGCATAGGTATTTTTTGTTTAGTCATGTACTTAGGATCAATTGCCCCCGTTGGCTCTAATTCGGTGATGTTGGTCTCTGAGGAAGAAGATTGAAGATCATCATCGCTCGTCATCGGTGACGAAGCAGAGGAGGAAGAATGAGATGAACTACTCGTCCTATCCTCTTCCATTTTATTTTCTTTTTGAGAATTTGAATTAGAGGAACCGTCAACTAGTTTCTGGTCAATCATCGAGAATTGAGCCTCTCCTAATTCATTTCGTTGCTGTGCTAAAAGCCTATTCAAATAATTTTCGCAATCCTGTCTAATAATTTTTTGTTTGCCGTCTTGACCAATTTTTCTCGTACATATCGTGCATAACTGGTTTAATTGATCTCTACCCAAAATAGGTGGGCGTAATTTAGACATAATATCTATTAGTGTACGATCTGCCAGTATATCTGCATGTTGGCAAATTTGGTTAGCTATTTTAGGAGTCAATAAATGGGGTGGATGAATGCTAGACAGAAATTTTGTTATCCAATATTGATCAACTGGCTTTATATTATTTATTACTGCATTAAATAGCTCAGAGTGTATGGCGGTGTCAGTGCATATAGAAACTAGGTCAGCAGCACTATCCCAAAAAAAATCTTCCCCTTTTTCTACAAGTGAATATAAAATAGTCGAATCGATACCAGGATATTTTTTTAGAAATCTCGATAGGCCTTCTATCGCTGTGCTTGGATACGACCATGGATATCTGTGTTCGTTTCTGAATCTATGTAATAGTTGCAATATAGATTTTACTATGAATAAGTACTGATGCTGATCAGTTGTTTCATGTAACCGAATTAAATAATCGATTAGCTCCTTGATGTTCTTTGTTGTTTTCAGGTATAATAGACAGCGATAAGAGTTTTCATCACTAATCCTATTTTTATGTAATTTTTTAACATATTTCAGGAATCTTCCATGGACGTCACCACTTGTTATATCCTTAACGAATTGATCACTTAGCAAAACACCTTCGTCACGTAATTCTTTTATCTTATCGCCAAAATCTTTTATCTTCTTATGAGAAAGCATGAAATCCTCATCGCGAGGCTGTGAAGTGTTTAGCTGTGGCGATCCAGAACTTTTCTCTGGATTCGATACGGATACAGTTAAATCTTCCCTTGGGTTGTTTAATGGAGAGAGTTCAAAATGGCCTAGGCTTGATGATCTCAGTAAGTCAGCTTGAGAATTTGAATTAGGGGAATTATCTCTGGATTTTGCCATGATAATAGACTTTCCTATTTTATATTTTTTAATAATGCCTTGGTCAATGTGATTTTTGGTAATTTGTTGTATTCACTGGGTAGATTTTCAAAAGAACTTTTACCCATTGGTTTGTTATTTGCCACGAATACCCCTCGCTTATTTTTTGAATTTATATAAATATAATAATAGTTTATCATTTAAATATTAAGAACATCTTAAGGCTGATTGAGTGAGTAGCCAGGGTTGAAATACCCTGGCCTACTCACTCATATTTGCATTTCCATTGATTAAATGTTGAGATAATTGATAAGCCTCTCGTCTGTAATGGAAATATTGCTACAGCTGGTGGTTGCCTTGCGGCTATATATTTAGTGGATTGGTTTGTTGAGCGTCTATAATATAATGCTGAAAAACGTAGAGAGACTTTGAGAGCAATTATTCCTGTTGGTCAAAACGATATTTATGAGCATTTAATAACATCAAGCATATCAGTTTATTAGTCCCAAAGCTCAATGGATGTCATGACTAAATCCTAAAATGGCCACCCTGGGCCGCAGTTTCCGTACCCTTGCGCCTTAAAATAAGGTATTAAATTGATCAATTAGTAATCAAGCAGCTTGGAGAGGTTTCTTAAAACTCCTCACTATCGAACATTTTTCCAATGCTATTAATTTGGCAACGGAGATTACTGAAAATATTTACATAATATTACGTAATATGTAATATTATACTTTAAGGAGAAAAGTCATGGCCCGACCCGGTATAAGTTATATGGATGTAGCTAAAACAGCAAATCAACTGCTTGGCCAAGGCAAAAACCCGACTATTGAGCAAATTCGTCGCCTTTTAGGTAGCGGTAGCAGCACCACCCTCTCACAACATTTAAAACGCTGGAAAGAAAGTCAGGGTCCAAGCCAACAATTAGCTTCTAAGGAAAACTTACCTGAAGAGCTCATCGCCCTGATGAAAGGCCTGTGGGAACGAGTCATTAGCCAAGCTGATGAAAAAATCGCCAAAATAGACAGTGATTTCCAGTCTCGAGCAACAGGTTTGGACACGGAATTGCATAAATACAAAACCAATAATCAACGCTGGCAACAACTTCATAATCAATGGCTGCAAGAAAAAACACAATTAAGCAAGAAAAAATCTGCTGCTGAGCGAATGGTGCAACAAGGACAGCAAGAGTTAACCACCCTGGCCCAGAAGCAAGAGCTACTCCTGCAACAGCTTCAGGAGAAACAGGATCATCTCAAAGAACTGCAGCGTCTACATCGTCAAACTCAGGGAAACTTAGAGTATTTACAAGAAAGCGCTCGAACTCAGCGGCTCATGGAACAACAAAGAGCCGATAAAGAAAGACAAAGCTTGCAAAAACAAGCTCAAGAATTCAAAGAATTTAACCATGAGCAAAAAGCGCAATTGAAAAAGCTAGAAACGCAGTTAAAAAAATTAGAAAGCCAACATGCAGCAGCTCTTCTAAAAGCAGATAATTACAAAAACCGCTGTCAAGAAGCTGAAGAGAAGCATAGTGCCCAACATAAGCGCCTAATTGAATTACAAACTGAACCCCGTCTTTTCAGCTCACAGCTGACGCAAAGTAATCAACAGCTTCAAGTGGTGCTAGAGAAAAATAAGCACAAGGAAGAAGAGAAATTAGAATTCATCAAAAGAATAGCACACCTAGAGGAGCGGTTAAAAATAGAAGAAAAAGTTTGACTGCTATATGAGTAATTTAATTCTTTCATCATTCTTTGCTAAAAAGATTTCCAGAAGTTTTAAAAGAGTAAATGAACATATTATTAACTACCTTGCATAGCGAAGCCGTTGAATCTCATTATTTGTATCTCTCTCTTCGTTATGCCCTATCCTTGAATTACACCATTTAAAATATAGAAAAAGAGCAACACTTCCAGTTATAACTGCCGCAGTGGTTTGCTCGCGATCGACAGTATAACTATCAGCCATCCAACCCAAGGTAGCTCCCAGGGTAAAAATAATTGCGGCAGTTCTCAGATCAAATTCAGACGAAAAAAAAGTATCCTCAGCGGAATTAAAACTACTGACCTCACCCACAGAGCAATAAGAAAGATTAAAGACTTTTCTGCGGCCTACAAATAGCATTTTTCCTGAAATTAAAGCTACTTCCGATGGCTTCACAATTTGTCCATCTTTGCTAGCCTTGATAGTACCGCTATAATTTACTTTAAGAATAGGTGGTGAAAGGAATTTTGCGCATCCCTCTATATAATTATAGTTAGATTGATTCTCTATGTAGTCTATTGCATCTTGTTCATTATCAAAAAGATAAATTGATTTACTAGCTTCGAAAGCTTTCATTATATCAGCCATATTAATAGTCTTAACTTTAGGGGCACTAAAAATACTTTGTCTAAATTGATTGGTAGATTGGTCTATTGTAAATATTGCTTGTGATGGAACTGCATAATATTGCATTGATTATTACCTTTTTATTATTCTGAGACATCCTTCATTATGAGAAATATCTTGCTGCTGGTTTTATTTGAATAAAATTAGATCGTCGTTTCGAGAGACTAAAAAAAGCAATGCGTTCACACTGTATTATTTCCTGCAATGAGCGTGCTGAGGTTCGTGTTTTGTAATTAACATACACCGGGGGTTAACCATTTAAGAGATATAAGCATAAATTAGCCAATTTTTCTATTTGAATTGAATAGTGAAAATATTATCATATATTTTGAGTTAAAGTAAAGGTAACATACTCCAATACAATAATCCTTGTATCATTATCATAATTTAAGGTACTTTATAATGTTTTTGTTAATTTAAAATCTTAAAATAATGACTATTTCACGAATGAATTTTATAGGTTGTGGAAGATTGGGAAAAGCCCTAGCGGCCTTATTCCATAAAAATAACGCTGCAATCATTGGCGGGGTAGTCAATTCTTCTTATAATAGTGCCTTAGCAGCTACTCAGTTTATTGGTGCAGGTATAGCTTATGAGCATATTAACGATTTGCCACCAGCCGATATTTATTTTATCACTACCTCTGATGATGCCATTCAACCCATCTGTGCCGAACTGGTCAAAGAAAACACGCTAAACCCTGACACGATCATTGTCCATTGCAGTGGCTCTTTAACCTCTGATATTTTAAGCCAAGCAAAACAACGAAATTGTTCTATTGCCTCTATACATCCCATAAAAAGCTTTGCCCATCCAGAAGAAAGTATTAAAACTTTTCCCGGGACCTATTGCGCCATGGAAGGAGATTCTATTGCATTACCTCGATTAAAAACTTTATTTGAAAAGATTGACGCTCATGTTTTTACCATTAATAAAGAAAAAAAGAGCCTTTATCACGCTGCCGGTGTACTAGCTAATAATTATTTAGTCACCTTACACTATCAAGCGGTACAAGCCTATACATTAGCTGGGATTGATGATGAAACAGCTAATACTTTGGTGACCATGCTCATGACGGACGCTATGAATAATCTTAAGCAATTGACTCATCCAGCAGCACTGACTGGTCCCTTACAGCGTGGTGATTCGCAAACTATCAGCCAGCATCTCCAAGCACTGAAAAACCATTCAGAAATTAGAGATATTTACGCTGCCTTAGGTCGAACTACGCTGACTTTAACTGAACATGCTGAAAATAAAAAGCAAGAGTTAGCTGCTCTTCTGACTGTTTGAGGACAATGCACTCACCTGCTGCTTTTCTTCAGGGTGCTTTTCTCTATAGCGTTTCCAAAAAGGATTGTGATTTAAATCCGAATAATGTCTATTCGTATGCAGCTGAATAAAAAGATGAGGCGCCATTGAGCTATCCGGATTTTCAGGATCCGACCCCACTTTTTCTAATAAAGAAGGATAGCGAGTACTTAACCACAAATAAGATTCCAGTTTATTACTTTTTACTGAATAACTCAGTGCTTTAGTGAGAATTTCTCTATCTAGGTGCGGAAATTTTTTATCAATATAATTAAGCACAGCATAACAAATATTAATTCTTTCATTGTCTATCGCATTTTTTAGAATTTCTTGGAAAAGACTTTCATAACTTATTAGTCGCTCTATTCCTGAAAAATTAGCTTGTATTTGACCGTTATCATTAACAGCATAATTAGATTTAATTATATTTAAACCATAAATGACATAAGCTGCCACTCCATGTCTTGCTGCTTTATATATAAACTCAAAGTCATCATGTATGTTATATTGACTAAATTTTGCTTTATACATCTCCTCCGTCACCGGACATTTCGAAAAATCAGAAATAATTTGAGAGATCCACTTTTCATGATTAGCCAATAATGATAAAGGATTTGATACCAGCGGTTCTCCAATAATAGCTTCTGCTTCTTTAGTTGCATCCATATTGAGACTTTTGGGAAGATCTGTATAAATATATTCTCCAGAATTGGATGTTGTCAGAAAGGCCGCCATAAAGGTATCAAGACTATGATTCGCAGCAAAAGTAGTCATTTTTTGCACTCGGGTAACCCGCCATGCTCCTTCTATAAATCTTTTATCTACTGCATAGAGTGCGGTTGGCCGCGTGTTCTCACCATTTTCTTGATAGAGCACATAGGCACAATCATTCCCTGGCGGAGTGTTAGTCCTAGTAGGAAGCGTATACATCACCTGTAGTACTCGTTTCTGAGCACCACCGCGAAGACGGTTTATTATTAAATTAAAAGTATGGGTTCCTTTTTCGTTAACCCCTAATTCTATCCCTAATGATCGCCGGGAAAATTGCTGTAACATTCTTTTAATATCTTGAATAACTTGCGATTCATTACCATCAATACGGAAATTCGGTGAATGATGATTGTTGTTCGCTTCTGATAAATTCGGGCAGGTTTCCGTAGCCTCCATAAGCGCCAGAAAATAATTTCCGTAAGGCCTCAACCGTTCCAGGATTTTTATTTTCAACTCTTGGAAATCACGAACAGGGATTATTTTTTCCTCCTCTTCTTCTTTCTTTTCTTCATTCAATGATAAAGCTGGTGGTGCCGGTAAAAGAGAGACTTGATTGAGAGCAATACCAAAAGGAGAAATGTACCGATGACCAATAAAAATAAGCTCAGGAATCGCAGCTGGCGGCGCAGGAACTACGGCTGGCAGAACATCAGGAGCTGCTGCTATATGAGGAGGTACGGCAACAAGCCGGGTATATATTTTTCTACCCAACCATCCCAATATTCCACCAGTTACAGCAGCAGTAACAGCACTAACAGCTAGCGTTACGAGTATCGAGAAATAAGAAGCCGCGACGACTACTGGAAAGGCATACACAGCGCTTACCAGCAATCCAGCCCAGCAAATCAGTCCCAAGAGTGGAGGCTGTTGTCTTATTTGACGCCACCACCAGTAGCTCACTCTTCTAATATATCTCCACATGGCTTATCTATCTCTAATGTGTAAACAACATTTTATACATGCCTTTCAACGTATGCTCAGGAATTTTTTGTAAGGCTTCTCGTAAATCATTTTCATTAAATACTAAGCTTCCATTTTCATTTCTTTGAAATATCTCCGTTGGAGATAAAAATGGGTTGGCCTGGTTATAAAGCACGGACGGTAATACTTGCTCTAAGATTTTCTTAAAAATATTTAATTGCGTGGCTGTCAATTCTTCAATAACGTGCTGCATATATACTTTGCCGTTTAATATATGATCCACTTCATGTAACATCACCCGAGCATCACTCCCACTAAGCATTTTATTCTGAACAACCCCCGTAATATCTTGATAGCCGATGGTCACTGTTGATGCTCTTAATACCTGCGCGCGCAGACCTCCTTTCACGCTGAGACAGCCTTCAGCAAAGGATTCACAATCATCACTTAATTTAATAATGCTTGGATTGATATAGATTTGCATTGATGGAAACAAAGTTGTGGGATAGCGTGTTAAGGCTTTTACCACATGCTCCGGATTAGTATAATCTACTCCTGCGAGAATAATTTGCCAGGGCTCTTCCACTGCTAAACATTGATTGGCTGCAATACCAACACCTCCGGTTTTAATCAACACCGATTTTAGAATATCAGCCTGGTCGTTTATTTTTCCTTGACCCCGCTCTGAAAAATCTTCGACGGGCAGCGCTTTGCGATGTAATACTGAATCGCCTATTTGACGGATCAGCGTTTCTTGGGCTGTTGTCGAATTAAAATATATTTTTGCTAAAGCCACTAGATCAAACCGATGAGTAAATCTAAATTGATTATTTTCATCTTTGTTGAAAAAAGATATTTCATGTAAGATATATTGCTTACCTTCCTGATGATAATTTATCTTATAGAGAACGGCATGGATATCGCTATTTCGCTGAGCAATCATTTGAGGATATTCCCAGCGCTTAACTTCTTCTTCTGCAGAAAAACGATATTCCTGTTCAGAAATAAGCATGGTTGACAGCAAAAACTGCCTAGCTTTATTCCTTTTTGCCTCATCAGTATCCGCAATAAATCTCTCCGCGGCAAGACGCATTAAAAATAACTCTTCCATGCTTAGCTTGGATGTGTCTGCATGGTCGATTTTATTCCAATAAACATCTAGCTGGGGCATATTGTGGTTTGATAGCGACAATTTATTCCTTATTGTGCTGTTGTAGTCGTGGTATAAGTATCAACAACCCTATACTGTATAACCTGGCTCTGCACCACTGGGCTATTACCTACTTCAGTCTGAGCAGACTGGATTGGTTTGATTTCAAGATCATGATATTCGGATTCAGCAATAGATAGCCTAGCGATAAAAATAAGGCTTAGCATTGCAAAGATTCCCACAATAATCTTCATCTTATTCATAAGCTCCTCGTTCTTGTAGGTTATATTCTTTAGAGCTTATTTTACCTTAATTAGGAGGTTTAATCATTAAGGGATTATTAATCGACTCTGTCATTGCGAGCCTGTGCTTTTTGCAGGCGAAGCAATCTAGTATGCCTAAAAACTGGATTGCAAGCCTGCAAAAACACAGGCTCACAAATGACGGTTACGCATAAAAATTTAATAGTAAAATCAATAGCGCATCTTACAAGGCGGTATTACTTGAGGGGTATAAGCAACCACTGTCGGCTTTCTAACCCATTGAATTAAGGTGACACCCAATAAAATGGTCAACATGCCCAATACTTCCTGGCCAGATGGAATAATTTCCAAAAACAAAGCGTCCCAAATCACCGCTAAAACTGGCACCAGATACATCACGCTGGCTGCACACACCGCTCCCCATTCACGGATCAAATAAAAATAAATCATCCAAGCACATGCTGTAGCCATGACCCCCATATATAAAAAGGCGAAGGTCAATTTACTATCTAGGACACTAGACCAAGCGGGCCAAGTTTCAAGACTTAATGAACTCAGCATAAGAAAGATCACGCTAGCAATATGCTGTTGGATTAAATTAGTTTCTAATTTCACCGACATTTTTTTAAAAATCACATGCTGATTAATTAAACCACCAATAGCATAGGATACCGCCATCCCCATTACCGAGATAATACCTAGCAGGCTATTCTCGCTGCGATAAATAAAAGGCTGGAAGATCAATACAATGCCAATAAAACCTAAAATAATGCCACCCACTTTCATTGAGGTCCACTGACTAAAATCTCGAAAAATTAAAGTGCCCAGAATCAAGGCCCAGATCGTAACCGTGCTATTGATAATACTGGCCAAACCTGGAGCAATATATTGCTCGCCGATAAATAAGAATAAGAAAGGCAGTGCCTGGGCAAAAAGACCAGCAATCCACAGTTTCCAGGATCCGGAAGGCATAGAAAATATCTTCTTTCTCATCAGGGCAAATAAAATGCTGAGTGTGCACAGTGAAATGAAGACTCGCATCATGGCACAAAAAATGGGAGGTAATTGATTAACAACAATTTTAATATTGATAAATGACCCACTCCATAACAAAGCCAATACTAAAAATAAAACAAGATTTTTACGACTCGATTTGACGATCATTGAAATTTCTCTTTATTTGGTTAACTTGGTCTTAACTTGAATTTTTTCTATTATAATCAAAATAAAGGAAATCAAAAAGCAGATTAATGACAGCAAAAACATTACCTTAGTGAAAAGGGAAACAGCAATGGCCACCCCGCCAAATGCAATAATTCCTAAAGTAATTCCACAAATGAAAAATAGCGCTGACCAGAGTATCAATATCATTTTCGTCTCCTAACTGATAGGGCCGTCATAATATAGGCCAAACCACAAAAAATAAGATCAATGCCAATAAATAAGCCAATCACATACAAGGCTGAGCTGGGTAAATTAGCGATAATCAAAATACCTAATAGCATAGACAGCAGGCCATTAAAAAAGCTCCATCCCCATTTAGGGGTCTGTAAGAGCGCGGCGAAACACAAGCGGAATATGCCTAATAAAAGATAAAAGATACCTAAAAACAAAGTCAGCGAAATAGAGCTCAGGACAGGTGAATTAATCAAAATGAGACCCGCTGCTGCATATAAGCTACTCATTAATAGATGCAGAAAAAAGCCGCTCCATTTTCCCCACCAAAAACCGAAGCAATCAACGATAATAACCCCACCACTGATGAGCAATACTATGCCAATAAAAATCACCGATAATACGGTGGTAAAGGTTGCGGCACTAATAGCCACTAAACCAAGAATAACTTCAATGAGTCCCCATAAAAAAAACCAAATCCAGTTACGACTAAAGCTATCCCAGTAAGGATTCCTATTGGCAAAAATGGTATTCATGAGAGCTTCCCTTTCTCAAGCTAAAGTCCAGCTCATATTGTAACAGTCCTAGGGACGAAAAGCTTTGCGTAAATCAGCTCTGTCATGGCGAGCCTGCGCTTTTTGCAGGCGGAGCAATCCAGTATGCTTAAAAACTGGATTGCTTCATCGCACAAAATGCTCTCACAATGACGGTTTTGCCAGAAATAAGCTATAATAATTACTAACATCCCTTAAAAGGATATTTTCATGGGAATTAATGACCGCAGCCAAACCAAGCTCGAGCCCTTAACTATTCTAGATTTTGGCTCGGAATTTAATAAGAGACTCCCCTCAATTAAAATTTTAATTGCTGATGATGATCCTCCTTCGCGTATGCTATTAAACGCTTCGCTCAAGCAATGGGGATATGAAGTTATTGAAACCAGCGATGGCGAAGAAGCCTGGCAAATTATGCAGCAAGCTGATCCACCCCGTCTACTCATTTTAGACTGGCTCATGCCCAAGATAGACGGGATCAACCTGTGCACGAAAATCAGAAAAGAATTACCAGAAAGCGGTGGTTTCTATATTATTTTACTCAGCCAAATTACTGGCACCTCAAATATTAAGTTAGCCATTGAGGGCGGTGCCAATGAATTTCTTTCCAAGCCTTTTGATTATCAAGAATTGCGCAGCCGCGTTTATTCAGCTGCCAGACTTATTCAATATGAAATCAAGCTTTCGAATGAAAATAACCGAATGAATCAGAATACCTCGCTTATTAAAGAATTGACGATCCAAGTTTTCACCTTGGAGAAAAAAATGGAAGACATCCTCAGTAACACCACTTCTCTCGATCAAAAGCAACTGCAACAGATTGAAGAACTCCGCGATACTATTGATAAAGCGATCAGAATCATACGAAACTTGCAGTTATAGTTCCAGGATTAGTTAGCTTTCTTTTGATAGCTGAGCAACCAGGGCTCGCAGAGCTTGGCCGCGATGACTAAATTGATTCTTGGTTTCCAGATTCAATTCTGCTGCACTTTGATTTTCAGTGACTCCAAAAATAGGATCATATCCGAAACCACTCTCACCTCGAGGTGCGGCTAAAATAATCCCTTCCCAACTCCCCTGGCAAATCAAGGGGCTAGGATCTTCTTCATGTCGCAAATAAACTAATACACACTGAAAAGCAGCTTGCCTTTGCTCAGTCGGGACTGACTTTAATTTCTGCAGCAATTTTTCAATATTCGCTGCAGAGGAAGCTGCTGGCCCTGCATAGCGCGCAGACAGTACGCCAGGAGCACCCTGCAAGGCTGGCACCACTAAACCAGAATCATCAGCTATAGCCGACATGCCGCTTGCCCGACAAGCATGTCGGGCTTTTAATAAAGCATTTTCCACAAAGGTTGATGCCGTTTCTTCAGCTTCCCCAATTCCAAATTCTCCCTGTGGAATAAGTTCAATGATAGTGGTATCCAGCAGTGATTTTAGCTCGCGAATTTTTCCCTGATTATTGCTAGCTAAAACAATTCTCATGATTTAGCTACTGTTGAACGTAAGATGACATAGCCAACAATAGCAGAAAGAATAGAGGCACTAAAAACACCCAGTTTCACTAAATTTAAATTTTCAACGCTATCCGCAAAAGCCAAAAAGCCAATAAACAAATTCATGGTAAACCCAATCCCACCAAGCACACTGAGACCATACATTTGCCGCCAGGAAACATCATCAGGCAGCTTGGCTACTTTGGCTAATACCGCCATGCGGCAAAAAGTAAAAATACCGGCTTGCTTTCCTAAAAATAAACCCAGAATAATCCCTAGGGTAATCGGATTGAATAACATAGACACTTGAGTATCTAACAAGAACAATCCGCCGTTAACGAAAACGAAAATGGGTAAAATCCCATAGGATACCCAGGGGTGCAGCATTTCTTCGAATTTTTCGAGGGGCGAGACAGCATCTTTCTTCTTGCTGTGGAGAGGAAGACTAATACCCAGTAAAACACCTGCCATGGGTGGGCTGACATGGGATTTTTCAATGCAAATCCATAGTAACATTCCCAGCACAACATAAAGCTCATATCTCACCAGCCGGAGCTTATTCAACAATAATAGACCGATGAAACAAAATACGGCTAGCAGCAAAAATAAAATTTGAAAATCCACTGAATAAAACAAGGCGATGATAATAATAGCAATGACATCGTCAATAATAGCTAGGGTAGAGAGAAATAGCCGCAAGGATTTGGGAACCGAGCGCCCCAGCAACAGCAACACCGCCGAAGAAAAAGCAATATCGGTGGCCGTTGGTACAGCCCATCCTCGAATGCTCGTCTCCAAGCCATAATTAATAATTAAATACACCAATGCAGCACCGAGCACACCGCCAATAGAGGCAATCAAGGGCAAGGAAGCTTTTTTTCGCGAATTGAGTTCTCCAATCAACATACTGCGCTTAACTTCCAAACTAATCAGTAAAAAGAAAAGCGTCATTAAGCCATCATTTACCAGGAGCTTGACCGTGGTTGAAACTTGAAAATACGGCAGTGAAAAACCTAGAGAATAATTAATAAAATACTCGTAATTCAGATTCCAGGGCGAATTAGCTATTAGCACAGCGCATAAGGCTGAGACTAAAAGCAGAATGCTGCTTTTTGATTCTAAGTTAACAAATTTTTTTAATGCATTAATGGGCATAATAATCCTATAGCCGGCCAATATACCTCAAAATAATAGCCAATAAAAGCTTCCGTGATTCTTTAGCAGAGGACAGATTAAATAACAAAATTACTTTCATCCACAGGCAAGGCGCTCATATTTTCTCTATCGTACTCAATACCCATCCCATAGATGCCTGCATGTTTTATAGCAATGTCTAATACCGCATTGCAAGTTTCTTCACGAGACCAATCCCTTTGCAGCTCCATCAGCAGTTGCAACCAAGTAATGGGAATAGCCCCCGCCTGTATCATTCTTTGCATGGCCATTTGATGAGATAGCTTGGTCGTGCCACCACAAGCATCCGCGACCACATAAACAGTATAACCTGATTCCAGGGCCTTAATGGTTGGCATGGCAACACAAACTTCCGTCCATAATCCCGCAATAATAAGTTTTTCGTGCTTATTTTTTCTAACAGCCTCGACAATCCGCTCATCTTCCCAGGCATTCATTGTCATACGATCGATAACCGGCAATTGCGAAAGGACTTTTTGTAAGGGATTAAATATCTTGCCATTAAAACTTTTTTGGGAAATAGAAGTCAAAATAGTGGGAACTTTAAAAACCTTAGCTGATTTAGCTAAGCCGATGGCATTATTCACCAAAGTTTCATTGTCTATTGATTTTACGGTAAATAGCATTTGCGGCTGGTAATCTATCAGGAGCAAGGTGCAATTTGTCGGGGTTAAGAGGGTATCTTCCTTCTTAAAAAAATTAGCCATCTGCTAGCTCTCCCTAAGCTTGTGATCTTAATATGTATTTTATCATAGGATTTCTACAGCAGCAGGAACCTATTGATCTAATAAAGGTTATTTTTAATCATATTTTAAGATAATAATCAATAATATTGCAGACTCTATCGTCTAGTCATTCCTAGCGCTATAATGTAACTATTAGGCTGTAAAAATCAGAAGGAAAAAACCGATGACAAGGAAAAAAAAATCTGTTACTAAGACCAAGACCCCAAAACGAAAAACCGATTTTATGACTCAATTATCTCATGGGTTTCGTAATTCTTTGAATGCGATCATTGGTTTTTCAGAACTTATTTCGTCCAAAAAAGTAGGCAAGATTAATCGAACACAAAAAGAATACTTGAACGATATCATCAAAAGTGCCAAAGAATTGTTAGGCATTCTGCCCACGACCACGGTTAAAGACTACAAAAAAAAGAAAGTCTTAAGAGGAACAAATTATGCCGGGAAAACTGATTCTCATTATAGAAGACAATCCAATTAATTTAAAATTGGCCCATGTTCTATTAACCAAAGAAGGTTTTTCCGTCAAAGCAGCAACCGATGCTGAAGAAGCATTAATCATGCTAAATGAATACCACCCTGCCTTGATTTTGATGGATATTCAATTACCTGGTATGAATGGCTTGCAATTAACCAAAGTGCTAAAGCAAAACCCCAAAACTCAAAATATCATTATTATAGCCCTGACTGCTTATGCCATGAAGGGTGATGAAGAAAAGGCTATAGAAGCTGGTTGCGATGATTATATTGCCAAACCTATTGATATTCATGATTTGATAAAAACTGTCTGCAAGCATCTAAAACATAAATAATCTCCGCACATACTAATGTGCGGAGATCTCTTAATAGAGAGAACAAGGCTATTTATTGCTTATCGCCCTGGAGCATTGGGTGCAGCAGGAGGCGTGTTGGGCATTGCCGGGGCACCGGCACCACCTTGAGCAGATGGATTAGTTGGACCTGCTGGCCTTTGAGCGCGATAACCGCCGGTCTCTGGATTTCTGTGTTGCCAATGATTTTTCATTTCTTCATGATGATGTTCACGCCATTTTTTCATTTCCTCACGGTGACGTTCATGGTGCTTTTTCATTTCTTCCCAACGATGTTTTTTTCCCGCATCGTTCATATGTGGCTTGTTACTTTGCATATTATTATTCATTTCTGATCCCGCTGGAGGAGTAGCGGATGGAGGGGTTGTAGTACCGACTGCTGCTGGTGGCTCAACAGCCAAAGCGGGTAAACTCAACATGACCCCCAGGAGTAGAACAAACATCCCCATTAGCCTTTTCATAATCACATCTCCTTATTAGATCCTCAGATTCTTATATTATACTCCAAGTGGGAATGTGTTTTTGATTTATTTCAGAACAAAAATTACTGTATTATAATCATTGCGTTGTGCAATAATGCCCGTATTAAGGACAACAACATGATCTTCCCCAAAGTCTCGGAGCTGCATCTTTGGTTCACTCACCTAGATAAGGCTGTCTCTGAAGAAAAAAATAGTATGTTATTACAAGCGGATGAAATCCAGCGCGCTAATCGTTTCCGATTTGCAATGCATCGTCGGCGATTCATTAATGCTCGAGCCACGTTAAGATCTATTTTAAGTCATTATTTAAATATTATTCCTCAAAAAATACAGATTTCCTATAGCGAAACAGGAAAACCTTATCTGCCTGGGGCTGAACTCCATTTTAATCTTTCACATTCCCATGAATTAGCGCTTTTTGCTTTTACTTATCAAACGACTGTCGGCGTTGATCTTGAGAAAATTCGTGAGGATTACAACGAAGATATAGCCCAGCGTTTTTTTAGTGCCCAGGAATATGAAATTTTTTCAAAGCTCTTGCCTCAAGAGAAATTGATTGATTTTTATAGAATTTGGGCTGGCAAGGAAGCTGTCGTCAAAGCCCTAGGTCAAGGTATTGGATTTTCGCTTGCCTCCTTCACTATTCCTCTGGAACCCAAAATTAAAGAAATTATTTTGCCCACCGCGCCCATTTCACAAATCTGGTATCTTGAAAATTTGGATATTTTTCCTGGTTATCAAGCAGCTTTTGCTACTAATCAGCCGATTAAGGAGATTACTTACTTTGAATGGGCGGCAGAAGGCATTAAAAACCATTCACTCTGAGTAAAACCTCAGGCCATCCTTGATTATTGAACCATTAGGCAGTTATAGTGGAACGATAGGGCAATATCTGAAGAAAACCCACTTTCTCTCACAAATGATCAGATCGGGAGGTTTATCATGAGTCAATATGATGAATTATTAAAAAATTGGGAACAGTTCGCAAAAATCATTCAAAATCCCATCAAGGCCAATGACGAAGTAACCACCGCCATGGTCAAACGCTACACCGAGCAAAATATCGAAATTCTCAATGAAGTGCTAGTGACCAGCATTGAGCATTTACAAGCCTTGCAAAAGGTCAAATCCATGAATGATATTATTTGTACCCAAGCCCGTTTGACCCATGAAATTGGGAAAAAATTAATGAAAAGTGCACAAAAGTTTTTTAATGCTTCCTTGGGTAACGTTGTAGACTATAATGAATGGGTTAAAGCGCATTGCGATTTAGCGACCGACTAGCATTTTAATTTAGGTGACCCTTCGAGATGGCCCTAGCAGGCCTCCTCCCCAGGGCGAACGGTTATATTATTTAGGAAATTACGTCATGCGAGGTGTGCATTATATCAATGGAGAGGCTTATTTTGATGCAGTTCCTCTTTCCAAAATAGCTGAGAAATATGGCACACCCTGTTATGTCTACTCACGCGCTATTCTTGAAAAAAATTATCTTGAGTATGAGACTGCGCTTAAGTCTGCCAAAACAAAAACATCACCTTTAATCTGCTATGCCGTAAAGGCGAATTCTAATCTGGCCATCTTAAATTTGCTAGCTCATTTAGGTTCGGGTTTTGACATTGTCTCCGGTGGTGAATTGGAACGCGTCCTTGCGGCAGATGGAGATCCACAAAAAATTATTTTTTCTGGCGTCGGCAAACAAACCGCGGAAATTAAAGCCGCTTTAGAAGCTAATATTTATTGTTTCAATGTTGAATCAGAAAGTGAACTTGAAAATATTCAAACTATTGCCGCCACGCTCAATAAGCCGGCTCGGATTGCTCTGCGCGTGAATCCTGATATCGATGCCTTCACTCATCCTTATATTGCAACCGGGATGAAGGACAATAAATTTGGCATTGAGTTAAAATCAATAAAGGCACTACGTCAAAAAATAAAAAAAATGTCCCATATCCAATTGATCGGACTGGCTTGCCATATTGGTTCCCAGTTAACCCAACTTGAACCTTTTATAGAAGTACTACGCTGCCTAGAAAAACTTTATCGGGAATTTTCCGCCGACAACTTTACTCTCAAGCTAATCAATGTCGGCGGCGGATTAGGCGTACGCTACCGCAATGAACATCCGCCCTCCCGTCAGGAATATGTTTCTATGCTACAAAACATATTTTCAACTTACCCAGTCAAGCTGGTTTTAGAACCCGGTCGCTCCATTGTGGCTGATGCGGGTATTCTCTTGACGCGGATAGAATATCTCAAAGAAACTCAGGAAAAGAATTTTGCCATCACTGATGCTGGCATGAATGATTTAATGCGGCCAGCACTCTATCATGCCTGGCATGATATCATTCCCCTCCGTCAACGTAGCGGTGAAGCCAAAACCTATGATATAGCGGGTCCACTCTGTGAATCCGCAGATTTTCTGGGTCGAGATAGGCATCTACGCTTAGCAGTTGGTGATTACTTAGGGATATTGATGGCTGGGGCTTACGGTTTTTCCATGAGTTCACATTATAATTCTCGTCCTCGTCCACCGGAAATTCTCATTGATGGCAAAAAAAACCAATTAATTCGGCGTCGTGAAAAAATCAAGGAATTGTTTGCCTTGGAAAAAATTCCCGATAAAGTCATTCTGGATCCCTCATGAATTTTAACCTAACTGAAGAACAAAGGGCCTTCCTCGAACTGGCACAACGTTTCACCAAAGAGGAAATGCTGGATCAAGCTAAAGATTGGGATGAAAAGAATATCTTCCCTGTCGAAGTCCTGCGCAAAGCAGCCGCCTTGGGTTTTGCTGCGCTCTATGTTGCTCCCGAATTCGGAGGATCCCAACTCAAGCGATTAGATGGCGCCCTAATTTTTGAAGAATTAGCCACCGCCTGTCCTTCAACGGCTGCCTATCTTTCCATTCATAACATGGTAGCCGCCCTCATTGACCACTATGCCTCCTTAGCAATACGCCAAAAATGGTTGCCACGCTTGGCTAATATGGAAATTCTTAGCAGCTACTGCCTAACAGAACCCAGTTCAGGCTCTGATGCTGCCTCCCTTAAAACCACAGCTGTCTGTTCTGGTGATCATTATATTTTGAATGGCGCCAAGGCATTTATTTCTGGTGGCTCTGTCAGTGATATTTATCTCTGCATGGTACGCACGGGAGAAGAAGGCCCCAAGGGTATTAGCTGTCTGCTGATTGAGAAAGATCGAGCTGGCCTATCTTTTGGCAAGAAAGAAATTAAATTAGGCTGGCATAGCCAACCCACCACCATGGTCTTTTTTGAAAATTGTGCCGTACCCATTGATAATCGAATTGGAGAAGAAGGTCAGGGTTTTAAATTGGCTTTATCGGCCTTGAATGGCGGTAGAATTAATATCGCCGCTTGTTCTCTGGGTGGAGCCCGTCGCTGTTTAACTCTAGCCCGGCAATACATGTCAGAACGACAGCAGTTTAAAAAGAAATTGCAAGAATTTGAGGCTCTGCAATTTAAATATGCTGATATGCTAACCGCCTGGGAAAGCGCGCGCTTGATGGTGCATCGAGCAGCAGCGGCTCTCGATGATCAAGATTTACAAGCCATTCGTTACTGTGCCATGGCTAAATTATTAGCCACTGATAATTGTTATCGTATTTGTGACGACGCCTTGCAAATTTATGGCGGTTATGGTTATCTGCGCGATTACCCTATTGAAAGATATTTCCGCGATCTGCGGGTCCATAAAATCTTGGAAGGAACCAATGAAATTATGCGACTGATTATTTCACGCCAAGCTTTTGCTGAGGAATTTGTGATCGCCTAAGTATGATGTTATTCTAGGGTATAGACGTTCAAGGAAGAGCGCTCATGTCATTGAGAGAATTGTTCCGCACCAAGCCGATCGGCAAAAAAGAGCCCGCAGGAGAAAGTTTACAACCCTGTTTAACTACTCTCGATCTGATTTTATTTGGCATCGGTGCTATTATCGGTGCCGGCGTTTTTGTACTCACCGGCGTGGTCGCTGCCACCACTGCTGGCCCCGCTGTCATTATTTCCTATCTCATCGCTGGTCTGGCCTCAATGTTTGCCGCCCTATCCTATGCTGAGTTAGCCGCGAGCATTGGAGGCTGCGGCAGCGCTTATAATTATGCCTATGTGGGATTTGGAGAATTCATCGCCTGGCTAATTGGCTGGAATCTTATTTTTGAGTATGGTTTGAGTGTTGCTACTGTTGCGATTGGCTGGGCTGGTTATGTCAATGATGTTTTATTCTCTTTAAATATTCATCTGCCAACTGCCTTTATCCAGGGGCCTTTATTAGGCGGAACCGTTAACATTTTGGCAGTATTGATTGTAGCCATCTTGGCACTGCTGCTCTGTGCTGGTGTTAGAGAAAGCGCACGCTTTAATGCTATCATTGTCTTTATTAAACTGAGTACCATTGTTTTCTTCTTAGCTATCGCCGTCACCCATCTTCATTATCGCTACTGGATTCCCTTCTTTCCCCATGGTTGGTCAGGCGTCATGGAAGGTGCTGCCCTGGTTTTCTTTGCTTATATTGGTTTTGATGCCCTGTCCACCGCTGCAGAAGAAACGATTCAACCACAACGCAGTATTCCCCTAGGCATTATTGTCTCCATGGTGGTCTGTACTCTCATTTATATTATTGTCGCTGCAGCTCTAACGGGTATTGTTCCTTACAAAACCTTAAATGTCAGTTCACCCGTTGCCGCTGCTATGCTGCAATTGGAGCATCCTCTGGCTGCCGGCGTGATTGGGGCAGGGGCTATCGCTGGTCTAACGACGGTTATGTTAGTCATGTTCTATGGTTTGACACGAATTATTCTGGCCATGGGTCGAGATGGTCTGTTGCCGCCGATATTTTCTAAAATCAGTAAAACCACGCACACTCCTATTCCGGTAATTATCAGCAGTGGTCTCATCATGGCTTGCTTTGCTGGCTTATTACCTATTCATCGTGCCGCTGAATTAGTTAATATCGGCACCTTGACTGCCTTTACCCTGGTTTGTGCTGGTGTGATTGTTTTACGCAAAACTCAACCGAACCTGCCACGCCCTTTCAAATTACCCCTGAATCCCTTAATTCCCAGTCTGGGTGTGATCTTCTGCACCTATCTCATGTTCAATTTGCCCGCCATCACCTGGTGGCGATTTTTAGGCTGGTTGATCATTGGTGTTATTATTTATTTTGTATATAGCCGCAAACATAGTGTGTTGGGTGCTAGAAAGTAATGTACTGTCATTGCGAGGAGCGCTTTTTGCGACGTGGCAATCCAGTTTTTTGAGCTGTTGCGTAGCAATAAAGAAAATGAATCTTAGTTGGAATATTTTATATAGGACTCTATTTTAAAAGCAAAAGCTAGATTGCCACGTCGCAAAAAGCGCTCCTCGCAATGACACTCCCAATGACATAGATTAACTTTTTTAAATACTTATGCTACAATTCCCCACAAACTTAAATTATGATTAAAATGTGACAGGTAAAAACCCCATGAATTCCAATCATAAGCCCGAACTTAATCCATTCGAAATCCCTAACCATGACTTTACTTACACCCTAGTCGCCGCCTATTTATCTGCAGCTGAAAAAGCCCGTCTTGCTCAAGCTAACTCTTTTCATTATCGGCGGCAGATGAATTACCAAAATAATAATATGAGCAAGGTACACATGCTTAATAACATGGGCTTGTCTCTAGACTCTCCAAAACTTCAAGACATGCAAGATCCAGAGCTGATTTATATGATCCTAACGCGAATGCAAGCATTACTCATTAGAAAGAAAACTTGCTTAACTTTTCCAGAATGGCGATTTTTTTCACGAGGCTTTTCTAGGCTAGAAAAAAAAAGGATGGAAGCTGACATTATAATAAATCTAAATCCTTCTCCTACCAATTTTTATGGACTAAAGTTTAAATCTAATCTTGATTTAATCAACCTACGAGTATTATTTGAAAAATGGCCAAAAATAAATAATGTTGAAACAAATATGTTTGATCATTGCCTTTATGATGATATTACTCGTGAGTGTTATCTACGCAACTTCGGAGAACCTCTAACAGAAGTCAGCCTAGCACTCAGTCAAGAAGATCCTGCCTTAGCCAAACGTATTTTAGAACATCCTATGCTTAAGGATAAGTTAATCAGCGATCAGATGAAAACAAGCAAACACTTATCTCAAGTCTGGCATAATCAAAAAAATCGCTTAAAAACCTTGCTCGCCTCCTTAAACCCTTGGTCAGTCTTGCAAGAAACCTGGGAGAGGCAAAAAAAATACAGGATACACAGTAGAGATAGCATCATCCGGATACTCATTAAGCTATTCAGCCCGAGTTTTTGGATGATCTTGTTTTTTATATTTTTTCCTTCGGTAATCCCAGACATGGTAGTGCTGATATATCTGATGTTTCTGCCCAGCATCAACATTATTTCAGATCAACTCACTACAAAGCTAGAGCTTGGAAATTCACGTCCCGCGGAAATTGTAGTTTTATTTTTAAACATAATTTCGATCGTGCCAAACACCATCTCTAACTTTTTAAATCACGTAATTACCTTAATCAGTATGACTGCCCTAACACCATTCATCCTAGGAGGACAAGCTTTAATTGATTATTTTGGCATTGGCCAAACTAAAACAATATTTGATTATGCACAAGAAACAAAAAAAGCAAATTCTTACTCTGAAAAGGTTAAAATGAAAATTTTTGACCGTGCTGAAAGAAATCTAGGACCGATAAAAATAGCATCACTCCAAAGCTGTGATCACTCTGGGCAATCAGAAAATAAAAGTCATTCTGTTTCTCGATCTGCTATTCCAAAGCTTAAAGAAACTATAGCATCTAATCCACATTCTCAGTTTTCCAGCCGACAAAATAATCCTGGCTCACTTGGGGAGAAAAATGGGGATATAGAGGTTAGTCTTTCTCCGAAGATTTGAGGGATAAAATAATCTCATTGGACATATCAGATCACTACGCAGTAGTTCAAAAAGCTGGATTGCCGCGTCGCACAAAACGTTCCTCGCAATGACAGTTATGGCCAGGCTTACGATTCATCACTAATGATTATTTTGGCCCGAATTTACCCAGATTAATTTATAACTCCTTGATTCGCCAACCCATCAGGCTGACAATATAATTAATAGACCACAATAAGGAGCTCATTAGAATGAATCTAGCTCTCCTCTTACGGGAGGGGCTCTGATGTCCCTGGCAACATTAAACCAAAATCGATCCAGCGCTGAGTTGCAAAAAAATATCAACGCTGAGCTGTTATATCTACTGTTTTCCCAAGCACGTCATGCCATTCCGGGCTCTTTGCTTGTCGCCACTTGTTTTGTCTATGGTCTACATTTTACTGAACCCACACCTCTGCTCTATTTTTGGTATCTGAGCATGATTATTGTGGGAATCTTACGTTTTGGCGTTGTTAAGTTATTTTTTTGGAAAAAACCTTCACCTGAAAATATGAGTGCTTGGAAAATCGCTTTTATTGGTATGACCTTCTGTGCAGCAGCGGTTTGGTCTATCGCGGGCATCTTGCTCGTTCCTAAAAATGTGCTCTATCAAACCTTTCTCGCTTGTTCTTTAGCAGGCATTGCAGCGGGTGCGGTGCCTTACTTTGCAGGTAGTAGACTGGCTTGCGCAGTATTTGTGATACCCGTACTGATGCCCTTTTCCATTTGGCTAATTCATCAAGGTACCGAGCCCTATGACTTGCTCGGATTTTTAACCTTGTTTTACATTATGCTCTTATTGCTCTCTTCGCAGCGCGCCTACAATACCGTTTATCGGGCCATCAAATTAAAATTCGAAAATGATGATTTACTACAAAATCTCATTTCAGCTCAAGGAGAAATGGAAATCATCAACCACGAACTTCGCAATGAAATCAATGAAAGAAAATTGATTGAAAAATTTCTTCGCGATAGCGAAGAACAATACAGCCTGGTCACCAACGCCCTACCGGTCTTAATTTCCTATGTGGACATGCACTTACGTTATCGTTTTAATAATAAAGCGCATGAAGAATGGTTCGGCAAGCCTCTCAACCAAATCACGGGCAAGCCGATCAAGGAAATTCTCGATCAAACCGCTTTTTCTGTTTTTTCGGAGTATTACAAGGAACTTCTGACCAAAAAACAAATTACCTATGAAACCCTAATGCAATTCAAAAAGGACGATGAGCGCTATGTCAGCGTTACCCTGATCCCCTATCTGAAAGATCGAGAAATACGCGGCTTTTTTTCTCTGATCAGTGATATTTCGCCGCGTATCAATTATTTAGCTACTCACGATTCTTTAACGGATTTACCCAATCGAGGCCTATTCAACACCCGTTTTGCGCAGGCCCTAAAACACATCAATCCTCAACGATCCAAATTAGCCTTGCTTTTTATCGATCTAGATAATTTTAAAAATATTAATGATACTCTGGGCCATTCCATGGGTGATCAACTACTGGTCAAAGTAGTCCGTCGCATGAGAGCATTTTTAAAAGACAATGATACTTTTGCCCGAATCAGCGGCGATGAATTCGCCATCCTCCTTGAACAAATCACCACTGATGGCTTGCTTAATTTAACAGAAAAATTACATAACTGTTTCAACGAACCCTTTCATATCAATGGGCATGATGTATTCACGAGCATTAGCGCGGGAATCAGCCTGTATCCAGATGATGGTCATGATATCCAAATGCTCTTGAAAAATGCTGATTTAGCCCTTTACCGTGCCAAAGAAAAAGGCCGCAACAATTTTGAATTTTACACCGCGGAACTGAACGAGAAAATTACGCGGCGATTGAAGATTGAAACCTATCTTCATCAAGCTTTGGAAAACAAGGAGTTCACTCTCCATTACCAACCCATCATTGATTTGCATGATAACCGAGTCAGTAGTTTAGAAGCTCTTTTACGCTGGAAAAACCCAGAATTTGGCTATATTTCACCGACAGAGTTTATTCCCATCGCCGAAGAAACGAGCTTGATCGTACCTCTGAGTGATTGGGTATTAAAATCGGCCTGCCACCAAACTTATATTTGGCAAAATAGCCTAAAACTCTGTCCCCGCATCGCTATTAATCTATCTGTGCGCCAATTCAAAGAAAAAAATTTAGTTCAATCTATCAAAGATACTCTAGAAAAAACTGGGGTACAAGGAGAGAATCTCACCTTTGAGCTCACTGAAAGTCTCATTATGAAAGATGTGGATCTGAGTACCAAGGTCATCACTGAACTCAAAAACCTGGGCACCGCCATTTCCATTGACGATTTTGGAACGGGATATTCCAGTCTGAGCTATTTACGTCGTTTCCCCATCGACATTATTAAGATTGATCGTTCTTTTATTACTGATCTCTCTTCAAAAAATAATGATGGCGCCATCATCAAGGCCATTATTATTATGGCCCATAGCTTAAATATGAAAGTTGTCGCTGAGGGCGTTAAAACCATTGAGCAATACAACTTATTAAAAGCCAATCATTGCGATGAAATCCAAGGTTTTATTATTTCTACCCCCTTGCCTGCGGCTAAACTGGAGAACCTGTTAAAGGATGAAAACTTTGTAAATGAAAGACTAGAAATGGCCAAATTAAAAATGGAATTTGAGACGGTAGTATAATGCCCAATTATCCCGATGCTTTTACATTATGGCTTGAAGAACAACTTCAACACAAAAAAACACAGTGTCCACCTTGGGCTACCCAAAATCCAGAATTACTGCAAATTGCTCAAGACTATTTTCCAGAAATTCCGCTTTCCCAGCCCGAGCAGCTTGAACGGCCCATTCTCAATCCTGTAGCCATTTTACCACTCTCAGCCTGCCCCGTTTCCATGAATCAACTAGAACCCGCTGAGCTCGTTGCTGTGGGTGGACCTCCCGCCGCCATGGTTGCTTTGCAGGCTGCCCTGCAAGGAAAAAAATCACTATATATTAGTGATCTTGAACTCGCCTCTCCTGGAAAACAGATACGTCCTATCTGGGCAGGCGCAGGTAACCATGGAGAAGCCGATGTCGCCACTGAAGGGCCAGCTTATTTAGCAGGCTATTACCCTTGCTCTTTTATTGGAAAAGAACTCTTGGGTTGCTTGCGACCTAAGCGCTTTAGCAAAAATCCTCTAGATCCTGATTATCCCTGGCTTAGCCTGAATCTAGGAGAATGGCTGCGCAACCCTCACCAGTGGCTAACTGGTCTTCGTGTATTTTGGGGTAATGCTCTCCTCGCCTGGAAATATGATCGTGAAATCCGTCAGGGAATACAGCCTGAAATTATCCGAATCATGGAAAAGCGAGTCAGAGACAGTGGTCAATATCTGGAAAATTTAAATCAAAATACGGTCAATATCCTGAGAAAACCCCGCGGTTCTCTCATCCTGGCTTGCACACCAAAGCAATTAGCTAACTTACAAGGCCTACGAGAAAACTTACAAAAGCACGGGCAGCAATTAAAGTCTCTATCGCCAGAAGAAGCCGGGAAAAAATATGGTCTTATACCTCGCCAAACCGTTGGCATGATGGAGAAAACGCATGATTTTATTTTTGAAGCCGATTTCTTAAAAAGAATCTCCGAGCACATCAAAAAAAGTGGAGGACAGGTGATTCCTCATCGTCGTTTAACCCGGGTTTTTCTTGATACTGAAAATAACACTGGCGGAGTACTCGAATTCTATGAACTGAACGCCTCTCAGGAGAAAATTTTTCATTATCAAAAATTTTCTCAGGCCCATTTATCATTGGGGGCCACACCATTCACACCCTCAGTTTATGATTTAATTTCTGTTACTGGCGTATCAATCAATGCACTGCTGATTGGCGCCAGCTTGCATGGCGGCCCCTTGGTTTGCGGTGGAACCAATCATGTCGTTCCTCTGCTGGAACCACGCATGGTGCCCATCAAAGATGCCCAGGGCCAACATATCTCCCTTCCAGTCAGTTTCGTTCGCCTCAGCACCGGCGCCAGCATAGGCCCTTTAGATCGAGGAAAGTATTGGTATTACTACGATGGCTGTCATGCGCTTCACTTAATCCATCGCGTTCGCGAATCGCTGCCCCAACAATTTAAGCTGCATATTTTATCTGTAACAGGCTGCAATCGTGTCATCGGCAAAGATGGGCATCAAGTAGAAATTCATCCCCGCCTTCAAATTAATGGCAAAGACTTTATTGGCGAGCGTTTAACCATTCAAATAGGTGCCGGTGGCGGAGGTCTTACTCAAATGGGTGCCCTTCCTCAGCAGATGTTGAATAAATAGTGTGGAACAAACAGGTTTAAAATGTATAGGCCAATCCCAGCCCCAAAGTCACGATACTACGAATGGGAACCATTTGCTGGAAATAAGTCACTCCCCAATCAATAGCCAAATGTTGGTTGAAATTATAGCTCAGGCCTAAACCAATCAAGGGCAAAATCCGCCTCGCCGTAGTATCCGCACTAGGAATTGAATTGACATAAGTTTGATTAAAAACACTTTGATAGGTATAGGCCAAACCAGCCTTGCCATACATGCTAGATCTTGATTCAAATGGATAAATGAATTTTCCTTCTAAGTCAACTGCATATAACCTATAACGATCCGGCCCCCAATGTCCCTCACCAGCCGTAGAATCATTAACAAAATCGGTATAACCACTTTCAAGTGCAAAATAATCTGTAAAACGATAGCCGATAAAAGGCCGCAAATAGCCCGGATTAAATACACGAAGGAAAGCAACATGGAAAGCTGAGCCTGGAACTTCACCATAACCAAATAGACCTACATTACCACCAACATAAGACCCTGATTTAGCATTCATTTCAGCGAAACTCCTGGAAAATGGCAGTAAAAGAAAACAGAGGATTAATATCAGTGAGCGTTTCATGTGTTTTATCATTCTTTCAAGTAGGATACCTTAGAGGAGAGCCTTGCCTTTTCGGGGTTGATTTTATACCCACCACTGATACAGAGCAAGGTTATTGTTGGTATCTAAAAGAAATTCAAATATAATAATAAACTCCCTAGTTTATAATGTTTTTTATTGTTCAACAAAGAGCTTGATACATGGAAGGTAGAACACCAATGGACAAAAATCTGCTCATTGAAGAATTGCGACAAAAAGTTAGCAATCTGGAAAATATCTTAGCTATCTTACCCGGTCACGTTTATTGGTTAAACCGCGACAATGTCTACCTGGGTTGCAATGATATCCTGGTTCAAACCCTCAAGCTATCTTCTCGCCGCAACATTGTGGGAAAAAGAAATATCGATATCCTAGAAAATAAAGCGCAAGCTGCTGGCCTAGATGCAACAAACAGAAAAGTAATGGAAACCGGTGAAACTTTTAGTTTGGAGGAAACCACTACTTATCAAGCAAGCACGAAGACTTTCTTAACCCAAAAGGTGCCCTTGAAGGATTCCACAGGTGAAATAAACGGTTTATTGGGTGTTTCTTTTGACATTACTGATTTTAAACAAATGGAGCAATCAAAGGCAACGAGGAAAAAGGCTGAAGTCTCCAAGCAGGTGAAATCTGATTTTATTCGCAATATGGAACATGATATTCGCACTCCGCTTTCCGGCATACTCAGCGTTGCCACCTACTTAGCAGATCAAGAAAAAGATCTTCAAAAGAAAGGATTATTAGAAGATCTCGAATCGGCTTCCCAGGAGCTAATCGCTTATTTTAATAGTGTTGTCGCTGTTTCAAGGATGAATGGATTTGGCATTCCGCTTTTAAAAGAGCGCTTTAATCTCAAGGACCTGGTTATTAGTATATATAAACTTGAATTACCGGCAGCCAAGAATAAAAATCTTGCATTACATATTGATTTTAAAGAAGATGTTCCTCATGACCTAGTGGGAGATAGTTTTAGAGTTTATCGGATCCTATTAAATCTCACGAGCAATGCGGTCAAATTCACGCAAAAAGGTTATGTTAAAATTACAATTAGTATCGCCAAGAAAAAGAGCAATCAAGCCCTGATTGAATTTAAAGTGAAGGACACTGGTATTGGGATCTCTGCAGATGACCATGAAAAAATTTATGAAAAATTTTCTTCCAGCTCCTCTGATGAAAAGAACCGCGCGAATACTGGATTTGGAGTTGGGCTTTGGATTGTAAAGCAATTTGTCAATGATTTAAAAGGGAGCATCGAGATCAAAAGCAAACTTGGTAAAGGTTCTATTTTTACTTGTCAATTAGAGTTAGAATTACCTTAGAAATCAAATAATGAAAAAAGAGATGACCACAGTGACTCAAAAGATATCTGTTTTGTTAGTGGAAGATACCATGCTGGCCAGAAAAATGGCCTGTCTCATTCTTACACAATTAAACTGTGACGTTGAAGCAGTAAGCACCAGCCAAGCTGCTTTAGCTATGCTTGCTCAAAAAACCTTCGATCTTATTGTTACTGATGTGGGGCTGCCAGATGTAGATGGCTTTTTCCTAGTGAGAGAAATCCGCAAAAATAGCTTTCGAAATCAAAATATTCCTATTGTGATGTTATCCGCTCATTCCGATCAACAAACGATTGATAATGCTTTCAAAGCGGGTGCAACTGAGTTTCTGGTAAAGCCTTTGGATAAAAAAGCAGGTTTAGAGATTTTAAAAAAGCATGTTTTTACGCAGCACGGATAAACAAATCTATTGGAGAATATCATGGCTAAAACAAAGAAGACGAAAGTGTATAAACCAAAGAAAAAAGTGACTAAGAAGCACAGAGCGCTCAAACGCAGGGTTAACAAGATTTCTCCTGTTCAAAAAGGATATCACAATATCACTCCTTGCATAGCTGTCAAAAATGCTGCTAAAGCCATAGAATTTTATACGAAAGTTTTTGGTGCTAAAGAAATTTTTCGCATGGAAAGACCCGACGGGAAAATTTCCCATGCTGAATTAAAAATTGGCGATAGCAAAATCATGTTGGCAGATGAATGCCCCGAAATGAATGCCTTCAGCCCAAAAGCTTCTGACAATATCGGATTTGCCCTTTATCTCTATATCAAAGATGTTGATTCTATTATAGAACGTGCTATTTCTTTTGGTGCAATCCTAATTAAACCGGTTGAAACCCTGTTTTATGGTGATCGCAGCGGAACCATTGCTGACCCTGAAGGGTACAAATGGCATGTTGCCACACATGTTGAAAATGTTTCTAATGCCAAAGTGAAGAAAAGAGCTGCTGAATTTTACTCAAAGAATAAGCATAAATGAGAAATTTATCATGGTTGCTTCACTTCAGGCTCTACTCAATGAATTAAAGGTCATTCATGTAATGATCATCAGCCCAGTGAATTAAATAGGAATAGCCCGAACTGGTATTTCCGCAATCTGGATTGCTTCGTCGCACAAAACACTCCTCGCAATGACTACACCGTAGCCAAACTCACCCTCGACTGCGGCTTCTTCTCCAACTGCTCACAAATATAACGTCCCGCCATAATCAGCTTACTGAGATCCACCCCAGTCTGTATCCCTAAGCCATTCAACATATAAAGCACATCTTCTGAGGCGACATTGCCCGCTGCTCCCTTGGCATAGGGACAGCCGCCTAAACCAGCCACAGAGCTATCGATAGTGGAAACTCCACATTCTAGGGCAGCATAAATATTCACTAGGGCTTGGCCATAGGTATCATGAAAATGGACTGCCAGTTGTTGAGCATCGAGCTTTTTTAATACCACTGCTAACATCGCTTTAACATTCAAGGGCGTGCCAACACCAATCGTATCCCCTAAAGAAATTTCATAACAACCCAGTTTAGAAAGTTGCTCGGCCATAATTGCAACTTTTTCTGGAGACATTTTCCCCTCATAGGGACAAGCGATAACACAGGAAATATAAGCTCGAATACGGATTTGATGCTCCTTGGCTAAAGCAACCACCTTAGCAATGCGTTCTAAACTTTCTTCCACCGAACAATTGATATTATGCTGATTAAATTGTTGGGAAGGAGAAGTAAAAACAGCGATCTCTTCAACACCCACTGCCAAAGCCTTCTGCAAACCTCTGACATTGGGAACTAAGACCGGATAGCTCACCTTATCCTTTTTATGAATGCCTTGCAGAACTTCGCCATGATCAGCTAATTGAGGTATCCATTCCGGTGACACAAAACTACTGGCTTCAATGACTGAAAGACCGGTTTCGGATAGACGATTGATAAAATCAATTTTAACCGCCGTGGAAATAATTTGTTTTTCATTCTGCAAACCATCACGGGGACCCACTTCAACCATTTTCACTTGCTGCGGCAAACTCATGTTTTGCGCTCCCAAGTGGGAGGTCGTTTTTCGCAGAAAGCATTCAAGCCTTCCCGCACTTGCTCAGAGACACGTAAACGGGCAAAGACCTCAGCCATTTTCTCGATTAATTCCAGAGAAATTTCCTGCTTACTCACTTGGGGCAGCAAGCGTTTAACTTCAGCTAAGCCTTGGGGACTATTTTTGAGTAAGGCTTTGAGCTGATTGAGAGCAGCAGTCTCCAATTCTTCTTGGGGTAATACCTTTTGGACCAAACCTAAGCTCTGCGCCTCTGGGGCATTAAATTTTTCTGCTGATAGGAAATAATAGCGAGTTAGCCGTTCGCCAAAAATGGAAATAATGTAAGGACTAATCACTGCTGGCGCCAAACCCATTTTTACTTCTGAAAAACAAAAGTCCGCCTCAGATGAAGCTAATACAATATCGGAACAAGCTAAAAGACCCAAACCACCCCCCCTCGTACTCCCCCGCACTACGGTCACGATGGGCTTTTGAAAAAGATACATAGTATACAATAACGATGATAAATTTTGCGCATCATCGCGACTCATTTCAAAAGAGCCTTGGGCTAATTGTTGCATCCAAGTGAGATCCGCGCCCGCGCAAAAATGCTTGCCGGAACTGTTGAGTAATATTGCGCTGATTTGAGCATCCTTAGAAGCCAGATAAAAAGCATTACGCAATTGATCAACTAAATCTCCGTCTAAAGCATTACATTTTTCTGGACGATTTAAAGTGAGTGTCATGATTCTATCTTGACTCGAAACCAGCAATGCTGAGGTATTCATGAGAACTACATCCTAAATAAACCAAATTGAGTTTGGGGAATGGGTGCATTTAAAGCAGCGGACAAACTTAAACCCAACACTTTACGAGTATCAGCAGGATCGATAATGCCATCATCCCAAAGTCTAGCACTGGCATAGTAAGCATGGGATTGAATGGCATATTGCTCAATGATAGGCGCCTTTAAGGCTTCCTCAGCCTTAGCCGACCACTCTTCACCCTGCTTGGTTTTTTTCTCCCGAGTCACTTGGGCTAAAACATTGGCTGCTTGCTCACCACCCATCACCGCGATGCGTGCATTAGGCCACATCCAAATAAAACGCGGATCATAGGCACGCCCACACATCGCATAATTACCCGCGCCATAACTACCACCGATAATCACGGTAATTTTGGGCACCTGAGCACAAGCTACCGCCGTCACCATTTTAGCGCCATGTTTAGCAATACCTTCAGCCTCATATTTACTACCGACCATAAAACCGGTGATATTTTGCAAAAAGAGCAGAGGAATTTTCCGCTGACAGCACAGCTCAATGAAATGGGTGCCTTTCAAAGCAGACTCCGAAAACAGTACTCCATTGTTGGCAACAATGCCCACCGGAATACCGTAAAGATGCGCGAAACCGCAGACCAAGGTCTTTCCATATTGCGCTTTAAATTCATCAAAAATAGAAGCATCAACAATGCGGGCAATCACTTCGCGAATATCAAAGGGATAACGAGGATCCATGGGAATTAAGCCATAGAGTTCCTGAGGATCATATAAGGGTTCTTGGATATCTCTATGAGTCTGTGTAGTTTTATAAGATTTATAATTTAAATTAGCAATGACGCGGCGAGCCATAGCAAGCGCCTGCGCATCATCCTGAGCATAATGATCAGCCACACCCGAAATTCGACAATGAACATCTGCCCCACCTAAAGCCTCTGCTGTCACCACTTCCCCTGTTGCCGCTTTCACTAAAGGTGGACCTGCTAAAAAAATGGTCGCCTGATTTTTAACCATGATCGATTCATCAGCCATGGCCGGAATATAAGCGCCACCTGCCGTACAAGATCCTAATACCACGGCAATTTGAGGAATACCCTGGCTAGACATATGAGCTTGATTATAGAAAATCCGTCCGAAATGATTTTCATCAGGAAACACTTCATCTTGCATGGGAAGATAAGCACCGCCTGAATCGACGAGATAAATACAGGGTAAGCGGTTTGCTGCAGCGATTTGTTGGGCCCGTAAATGCTTTTTGACAGTGATAGGATAATAAGTTCCGCCTTTGACAGTCGCATCATTGATAATCAACATACATTCAAGGCCCATAATACGGCCAATACCCGTGATTAACCCTCCAGCAGCCAAATCTGTGTCATATAAGTCATTACCAGCCAAGACAGAGAGTTCTAGAAAATCAGCTCCCTCATCCAGTAAGCGCTGTAGACGTTGACGTGGCAGTAGCTTCCCGTGTTTCTGGTGACGCTCACGCGCTTTTTCATCACCGCCTTGTTGAGCTTTTGCCAGCCTTTCCTTGAATTCACGAATTAAATTTTCCATAGACTGAGCATTGAGTTGAAAATTTTTATCGCCCGGTTTTATTTGGGTTTGAAAGGCACTCATATTGTTCTCCCAATCTAAGCTGGCCTAGCTTGTTTCATTATAGAGTTCCCGGCCAATCAGCATGCGGCGTATTTCAGAAGTACCCGCCCCAATCTCATACAATTTGGCATCTCGCAAATAACGCCCCGTGGGGAAATCATTCATGTAACCATTTCCGCCCAGACATTGAATAGCTTGCAAGGCCAATTGAGTGGCATTTTCCGAAGTAAACAGGATGACTGAGGCCGCATCCTTTCTGCTGAGCTCACCACGATCACTGGCTTGGGCTGCAGAATATAAATAGGAACGCGAAGCCATCAGGGTGGTATACATGTCCGCGAGTTTGCCTTGCATCAATTCAAATTCACCGATCGGTTTTTCAAATTGTTTACGTTCATGAATATAGGGGATGACGACATCCATGCAAGCTTGCATAATGCCGACCGGACCAGCCGCCAAAATCAGCCGCTCATAGTTCAAGCCCTTCATCAATACCTTAGCGCCTTCATTGAGTTTGCCCAATAAATTTTCTTCGGGCACTTCACAATTCTCAAACACCAACTCGCAAGTATTCGAACCCCGCATACCTAATTTATCGAGCTTTTGGGCAATAGAAAATCCAGGAAATTGCTTTTCGACGATAAAAACGCTAATCCCATGCACACTAACACTGGGATCCGTTTTCGCATAAACTACCAATACCTTAGCCTCCGGGCCATTGGTAATCCACATTTTATTACCATTCAAGATATAACGATCGCCTTTTTTCTCCGCCCTTAAGCGCATGCCCATGACATCGGAACCCGCCTGGGTCTCACTCATGGCTAAAGCACCTACCCATTCGCCCGTACACAATAAGGGAAGATAACGGGATTTTTGTTCGTGAGTACCGTTTAAACGAATTTGATTCAGACAAAGATTAGAATGAGCACCGTAACTTAAGCCAATAGCTGCGGAGGCCCGGCTAATTTCTTCCATAACCACCGTATGTTCAAGATAACCCAAACCGGAACCGCCATATTTTTCTTCGACAGTAATTCCTAAGATGCCGAGTTTTCCGAGTTTAGGCCATAAATCGGCGGGAAATTGATTTTGCCGATCAATATCAGCAGCATGCGGCGCAATTTCTGCCGAGGCAAAATCATAGACTGCCTGACGCAACATATCCACTGTCTCACCAAGGGCATATTTAAAAAATCCCACGCAGACTTCCTCTCTGCTTAGAGTTACTATTCATGTTATCGGATGCGCTGACTTTTGGAAAGAACCTTTAACGGTCTAAAATATAGGGTAAAATAATCAGTGCACAACCTAGACCGAGCAACAACCAAAAATTTTCAACAAACATTGGAAAGATGAGCAGACAAAGACCAGAAATAAGATAATAGGGATTATTTTTGCGACCATAGGCACAATATCCTAAGCCAACGATAGAAAGCATCACTGAAAATACAAGTTCAAAGGTATCCTGGTCCATTTATATATTTTCCTATCTATTGTAGGATATCATTATGGACGATCATATTCCCGTACTTATTGTAGGCGCAGGACCGACCGGTTTACTGATGGCATGTGAATTAGCCCGTCAGGGCGTTCCTTTTCGCATCATCGATCAAAAACCCGAAAGAACCTTGACAGCCAATGCTGTGGCCATTCAAACACGTACCCTGGAAATGCTCGATAATCTGGGTATTGCCCACCAATTTCTAAAATTAGGGCACGAATGTAAGGGCATTCAATTACACCAGGATGGAAAAAGCCTGGCCCGCATGTCCTTTGAAGACCTCGATTCAAACTATCGTTTTATTCTAACCCTTCCCCAAAGCGAAACAGAACGCTTGCTCATTGAACATTTGGAGGAATTAAAAAAGGAAGTTGAAAGGCCTCTTGAATTGGTGCAATTCGAGCAGCAGGATTCAGGATTCATCTGCAAGCTCAAAGACCCTAACGATCAAATTAAAATCATTCAATGTGATTGGCTCCTAGCCTGCGATGGGGCACATAGTAAGGTCCGTGAACTTTGTCATATTCCATTTCCTGGCGAGGACTTAACTGAACAATTTATGGTGGCCAATACCCAGATGAGTTCTTTTCTTTCTAATAATGAACTCCATCTTTTCTTAAACAAAGGGAATATGTTGGTTGCCGTACCCTTTGGTTCACACAGTTATCGCGTGGGCGCCAATCTGCAGCAAAGTCCGCGAAAATTTCTGATTGAAAAAGAAGTCAAAGAATTGATTCAGGAACGCTCTCACGGTGATTATGATGTAAATAGCGTTTCCTGGATCTCCCCGTTCTGGATACATGGAAAAATCGTCAATACCCTGAGACAAGGCTCCATCTTTTTAGCTGGAGATGCTGCCCACATCCATTCTCCTGCTGGCGGCCAGGGCATGAATACCGGCATGCAAGATGCCTATAATCTGGCTTGGAAATTAGCCTTGGTTATTAAAGGCTTAGCCAAACCAGAACTTTTGGAAAGCTATCAAGCTGAACGTCATCCAGTGGTAAGTCAAATAGTCAAACGCGCAGAACGCTTTACTAAGCTGGTGATTACTGAAAACCCGGTGTTACTCAGCTTACGCAACCTGGTATTTAAACTGTTAAACAGTCATCCCCGTATCTCGCGTAAAGTGGCCATGAGGGTCACGCAATTGAATATCCGCTATAAAAATAGCCCGATTATTTATTATCAGGATAGTATCCACGCTCAAGCACCTCGCCCTGGCGAGCGGGTGCCTGATGTTAGTATTGGTCCTAACCAGAGGCTGCATCTTCATCTGCGCACCCCTCAACATAAGGCTTTACTATTTACCGGGCCTAATCCCAATGAGCCCGCTTGGGCCCGTATTAAGGCAATGAAACAATGGTTAGTGCAACATTATTCCAAAACCCTTGAGGTTTTTATTATCACGGCAAAAGAAGTGCCAGACATGAATCCCATTATCCTCGACGATAGAGATCTTATTCACCACCGCTTCAAAGTACACGCCCCCGCCATTTATCTGGTCAGACCCGATAATTACCTCGCTTATTGTTCCTATAATCTAGACCCCGCCCCGCTAAAAAATTTCCTGGAAACATATTTGACATAGTATATAGATGCTGTTTTAATAATGAACCATAATTTTCCTTTGAGGAGCAGCGGTGAAAAAAATGTTTCGTACTAAGGTGATAGAACACCGGGCAGATGAAAATGGCCAGTTAAGCCGCTGTTTAACAGCTAGTGATTTGACCATGCTAGGAATAGGCGCCATTATTGGTGCAGGAATCTTCGTTTTAACAGGTGTCGCTTCAGCCACCCAAGCAGGACCCGCTATTGTACTTTCTTATCTCCTAGCCGGTATCGTCTGTAGTTTTGCCGCTCTTTCCTATGCTGAATTAGCCTCCTGTTTTGGCGGTTGCGGTGGCGCCTATAGCTATGCTCATGCGGGCATGGGTGAATTATTTGCCTGGTTGGTTGGTTGGGACTTATTATTAGAATATGGGATGGATGCCTCCACTGTTTCTATTGGCTGGTCAGGATATGTACAGAGCGCTCTTCACGCCCTGGGTATTAACCTCCCTCAAGCCCTCGTTAATGGCCCCTTTGATGGCGGTATTGTTAATCTACCTGCTATGCTAGTTATTGTGGCACTGGCCTGGATCTTGTCTCTCGGTGTCAAAGAAAGTGCTCGCTTCAACGAAGTAGTGGTTTTTATTAAATTAGCTGTTATTGCTCTTTTCATTGCCATCGGTATTTTCTATTTCAAACCTGAAAATTGGCATCCTTTCTTTCCCTTTGGTGTGCAAGGCATTGTTAATGGTGCTGGCCTGATTTTCTTTGCTTATATTGGTTTTGATTCTGTTGCTTCTGCTGCAGAAGAAACGATTAATCCGCAAAAAAATTTACCGCTGGGCATTCTTTTATCCTTAATCATTTGCACAATTATCTATATCATGGTGGCTGCTGTATTAATTGGTATGGTGAAATATCCGCATCTTAATGTTAGCTCCCCTGTAGCCCTGGCCTTATTAAACGTTGGTCATCGCTTTGCTGCCGAAATTATTGCCTTTGGCGCCATCGCGGGATTAACCACTACTATTTTAGCCATGTATTATGGCTTTACTCGCGTAGCCTTGGCCATGGCTCGTGATGACTTGCTGCCACACTTCTTTGCTAAAATTCATGTCGGCAGTCATACACCTCGCCGTTTAATATGGATCATGGCACTCATCATCGCCCTCTGCGCCGGATTTTTCCCCATTAACCATATTGCCAGCTTGGTCAATATGGGTACCTTGGCTGCCTTCGTAGCTGTCTGCGCCTCAGTAATCATCTTGCGCATCACCAAACCCAATATTCACCGGCCCTTTAGAATGCCCTGGAGCCCACTGATTCCTAGTTTGGGGATTATCTTGTGTATCTACTTGATGTGGAGTCTTTCCAGAGTCACTTGGATTGGCTTCGGCGTCTGGATCAGCTTAGGTCTCGCAATTTATTTTGCACGCTATTTTTATCAGAGTGTGTGTGTAACTCAGCAGACTTAATCGCCCAATAATAGATGGCTACAGACTTTAGCTCAGCCTTGGTTTTGCCTTCTCAAGTCTCAACACGAGGGGTGGGCGCGGAGGGAGGGCTCCCAACGCGCCAGCGTTGGGAACCCCGCAGCGACAGGACCCCGAGTTCTGGAATGGGACAGACAAAATCAAGGCGAGATGGCTTAGTTAGGCAAAAATCTCCTGCCAAGCAAACGGATATTGTTGAGGAGCGATCAGTGAAATACTATTGAGCTGCACAGTCGTGCCTGAGGAAACCGAACTCCAAGCACTGCCATTATAATGCATGATGGTTCCAGCTGCCCCCACTGCCCATACATCCTGATCAGGGTTGGTAAAAAACATTCTCACTTCAAACAGATTTGAGGAACTGCCGGTATTTTTAGATGACCAAGAGCTACCATTATAGGTCACCGCTACACCACTATTACCCACCGCCCAACCGACATTGGCAGTACCGCCCAAATCAGTATCCAGCATGACGATACCATTTAATTGCGTGGTAGTGGGTGAACTCACCGTACTCCAACTCGAACCATCCCATTTGATGATGACTCCACCAGCCCCCACAGCCCAGGCTTCAGAAGCTGAAACCACATAAACATCTAATAAGTGATTGCTAGTTGGATGATCAGAAGATTTGGTCCAGGCTGAGCCATTGTATTGCAATATGGTCCCCGAGTTACCTACAGCAAAACCCACATCCCCTTTACCATCATTATTGCTATCGATGACATGAACCGCATTTAAAGTTTGATTATTATTATTGTCTGCGGGGATAGGAATTGACGAAGTAGGTGTTAATTCGGTCCAACCGGTTCCATTCCAGTACAATACGGTATATCGTTTAGTTCCCCCGCAACTACCATTACCTCCATAGTTCACGCCAACTGCCCACGCTTCCTGATGATAAACAGCAGAAACCCCATTTAAATTCTGTCCTGAACAAGCCGTAGGTGAAGTCGCTAAACTCCAGCTACTACCAGCATAATGCAATAAAGTAAATGCACTACCAACTACATTACCCACTGCCCAACCTTCAGCATTCGATAACATGGAAACAGCATTCAATGTAGCTGCCGAAATACTACTGAGTGTACTACTACTCCAAACAATTTCTGTCGGTCGGTTCCAATGGGCCAGCTCAAAATTAAAGCCGGATAAATTGCCCACCGCCCAACCTTCTTGTAATTGCAGGCTTTGTTGGATTTGTCTTTGATAAAGCGGTGAAGTTAAATTCGGAATGCCCGCATTGACCACCACATTACATTGATATTGGGCAACATAGGCACCACTAACATGAGCTCTACCATTATTTACATTTGCTCCTCGTTCAATACCTACAAAACTATTCCCAGAGATTCCTCCATAACTAATGATTTCTCTATCAACGATAACTCTCCCTGCAGGAGCAAAGCCCGCAGTACTGGCCACAGGGATCGTGCTACTGGTGCTGGTGATGGCACTGGACAAAGTAGTATTGACATAATAAGGTGAACCGCTGCCTGTAGTTGCTGTAAAAGTTCCAGAACCAAAGCTAGTATTGGTTAAATTGCTATTGCCGGTAATAGAAGCACAAGCAATACGGGCATTTGAACCGCTTAAATTGGGCGTTAGCAGTAAGCGAGCGGTTTCTTCAAATCCTGCCGAAGCAGCATAGAGGACATTTTCTGACTGAGCAAAATTATTAGTTGAACTGGACGAGCTCACTGTCATATAAGTCAGGGCCACGCCAATAAAAGCCACGGCTACGATCAATAAGACAGCCACGATGCTTAAAAAACCTTGCTGTTTGGGGAAAATTCTTAGCCTATCCATTCTCATGAGGACAAATCCCTTAAATAGACTCCTGTGCTTAAATTATAACTGGCATTGCCCTCGGCAATAGCTAAATCAATATTCACATAATGAATATTCGCTGTAGAAGGTCCCACATTTCCATTTTGGTCATAATAAGTGAACGTTAAGCTGTTAACCCCGCTAGCCAAGACATTGCCATTGAGTGTCAGGTTGCTACCACTTAAAGTATAAGTCATGGAAGTTCCTGCTAAATTCACAAAACTAAAAGTCGTGCTGGTACTACTACTAATATCATTGGCTGAACGCACCGTGCGAATATCTCGAATCATGCGCTCCAGGGCTACCTGGCCCTGCCAATTAGCATCTGTCACATTCTGAGCTTTCAGAAAGGCATTAAAACCCTGGGCGAGCATCTGACTCGCTACAGCAGCGATGATGGATAAGATAACAATAACGATCACTAATTCAATCAGCGTAAACCCTTGCTGGTTTTTGAAATAAGGCATATCAGTAATTCGCCACCAAGGTTGTTAAAGAAGCATTGCCAGTCCCGCTAACTGTTACGGTAATCGTCTGATAATTAGCATCGCTATTGATCGTGGTACAAGCCACATTCACACTAAGAGAATAACCGCTGGGTACTGTGCAAAAACTCGGGATCGAAGAACTGGGGCAGGAGAAGCTGCTATAGCCATTTAAATCTCGTTGGCCAATATACCATTCTATACATCTCTTAGCAGTTTGAGCAGCAATCATATTATGTAAGGTATTGGGTGTTTTCACCAAGGCATTTGAAAAAACCAAGAGAATGGTGCGGGCAAGAATAGCGGTAACAACGATAAAAATAACCACTTCAATCAAGGTAAAACCTGATTGCTTAGTGTCGTTCCTGCAAAAGCAGGAACGACAGAAAAACCTTCGCCTAATTAATCCCCGTCGCACTAAAAGTAGCTGTAGTACTGCTGGGACCAGTCAAGGTACAGCTCACCGTATTACCTGAGGTCACTGCCCCAGAGGTGATGGTATAACCGGTTGGCAAAGCACCGCCCAAGAGAGCGCCTGACACATTGGTGCAATTGGTTACCGCTACCCCATTGGCCGAATTTTCCGATCGGGCAGCATAGTTGGTCGCGTTAGCGGAGGACAAAGCAGCAGCCACGCCATTCGTCGCCGCTGTTTGCGCATCAGAAGAAAGACTGATGTACTTAGGAATAGCGATCACTGAAAGAATACCGAGAATAGCGATAACAATAACTAATTCGATTAAGGTAAAACCTGATTGTTCCCTGTTTAGCATCATCAAGCTCCTTTGAAAAAAATACCATCCTAGGTTGAACTATATCATATATGTGCCAGCTTAACCATATCCCAAATTGGTAAATACACCGCAAATGCTAGCATTAATATAACCAGAGATAAAACCACAATTAAAGCCGGTTCAACATAGTCATTAAAGCGCTTTAAGTCATAGTCAACTTCCCGCTCGTAAAAAGTGCTCATTTGCTGCAACATCCCCGACAAATCCCCCGTTTCCTCACTCACTGCTAGCATTTGAATTTCTAAAGGAGTAAAAAAATCGACCGTTTCTGCCGATTGCGTTAAAGATTTGCCTCTTAATATCGCTTCTTTCATCGATAATACTTCGGCTTGAGCATGGCTATTATGAAGTGCTTGCGCCACCAAGGTTAATCCTTCCAGCAAGGGTACACCAGCATTGGTCACAATGGCAAAAATTTGCGTAAAACGCAGCAAAATAATGCGCTGTAAGATCGTACCAATAACCGGTATCTTCAGTACCCAGGTATCCCATTGAAATCGGCCCTGGGGTGTTTTCAAATAATAGATCCCACCCCCCACAATAGCCGCAAACAGAACACTGAGCGGAAGCCAATATTGCGTGGTAAAGTTAGAAATATCAATCAGAACCACAGTCAAGCCAGGCAAAGGAATATGAGCATTCTCAAATACCTTGGCAAAAGTAGGAATGACAAAACTATTGACGACCACAACAGCAATAACCATGGTGATTAATATCAGCGTGGGATAGCGTGTGGCAGAAGCCATTCGCTTTACTGCGCTGCCCTCTAATTCAATATACTGGGCCAGACGTAAAAAAGCCTCATCCAAGCGTCCACTACTCTGCCCAACTCGAATCATGCTCACCATAACCGGCGTAAAAATTTGCGGATATTTTGCCATGGCAGTGGACAAGTCTAATCCTGATTCCAAAGCTTCGGCCAGACCATTTAAGGCCTCTGTCATCCGGGCACTGCGTGCCGTTTCAGCCAATCGTTTAATAGCCAGGGATACAGGTACCCCGGTCTTGCATAAGGTGTACATCTGACGGGCAAAAATGCCTTTTTCATCGGTAGTAATTCGTCCACCTTGAAAGAAATCATAAATAGCCTTCCAAGTAGAAGCTTCTTCCTGAACCAGTTTAATGGTAACCGGAATAATGCCTTCTTTGCTTAAGGTCAGACTGATGCTATCCGCATTGGCAGCTAATCTTCGGCCATTCACGGATTTTCCGGATGAATCACGTCCTTGAAACTCAAAGGTCGGCATTTGAGGTCACCTTAGGTTCGATGGGTAAGCTTTCCATCAAACCTTCACCCATGATACGAATCACTTCACTAACGGTGGTAATCTCTTGGTCAACTAAATCTAAGGCATTGAGTACCAAGGGGCGAAAACCAGAACTGGTTTTCGCCGCATGGTTAAATTCCGCTGTATCTTTTAATCTCAGCAATTCCGCTAGGTAAGGCGTGATTTCCATTAATTCAAAAATACCAATTTGTCCTTTGTAACCCGTGTTATGGCAATAAGTGCAACCCCGGCCGCGATAATAATTTTTTCCCTCAGAGACATAATGAGGCACAGCTTGGAGCCAAATCATTTCTTCCGGTGTTAGCTTAGATTGTTGCGCACAATTCTGGCAAATTCTTCTGACTAGGCGCTGAGCAATGACCGCACGCAAAATAGTGGCCACTAAATATCCTTCAGCACCCATATCTAATAATCGTATAGCAGAACTGATAGCATCATTGGTGTGTAAGGTAGACAACACAAAGTGTCCCGTCATCGAAGCGCGCAAGGCCATGGCCACGGTTTCCTGATCACGCAATTCACCCACCATAATAATATCGGGATCCTGACGCAAAACTGAACGCAAAACCCGGGCAAAACTGAGCTCAATGCGCGGATTAACCTGGACCTGATTGATACGGGGCATACGATATTCAACGGGATCTTCAACTGAGATAATTTTTTTATCTGCTGTGTTTAACTCATGCAAAATACCATAAAGCGTTGTTGTCTTACCGCTACCAGTAGGCCCCGTTACTAATAATAAACCATTGGGCATGGTAACAATTCGTTGGACGACTTTAAGCATGGCTGGCGGCATACCCACCCGCTCCACCCCAAAAGCTTCCGCAGATTGATTTAAAAGACGCATCACCACAGATTCTCCAAATTGCACGGGCATAGTAGACAAACGGACATCATAGTTTTGATTTTTAATCTTGATGCTAAAGCGCCCATCCTGTGGCATACGTTTTTCGGTAATATTCAAATTCGCCATTAATTTTAAACGCAAGGTCAGCGCTGGGGCGACTTGCTTTTCCTTAATCATTTGTTCATGCAAAATACCATCAATACGATTGCGAATACGCAAACCATGTTCAGCGGGTTCAATATGCACATCTGAAGCATTCACTTGTACAGCATCATCAAAAATCGTCTGCAGCAATTTAACCACCGGTGTATCTGCCTGAGAAAGGCCGACAGCCAATTGCTCAATATCATAATCATTTGCGGTGAGTTCTTCTGATAATTCCTCGGCAAGATGAGTAATTTCTGTGGTATGCCGATACAGTGAATCGATGGTCTTGATTAAATCCAGTTCTTTGACCAAAGCCGGGCGAATAGAGCTTTGCAAAATGCGGCTGAGTTCATCCTGGGCCTGTAAATTTTGTGGATCAGCCATGCCCACCAATAAATCCGTTTTTTCTTTGGCTAGCACAATGACCCGATGTTGGCGAGCATATAATTCGGGTAAAAGCTGTACCACTTCAGGATCAAAAGAATAACTTCTTAAATCGACAAAGGGGATATCTAATTGCTCAGAAAGCAATTGGAATAATTGTTCTTCTTTAATATATTTAAGATCAACTAGCGCCTGACCCAGCTTCTTACCGGTTGTATTTTGCTGAGCGATCGCTGTATCCAGCTGCTCCTGCGTGATCAACCCTTGCTCCAGCAAAATTTTACCCAGATGAATTTTTTTCATCCCTGCCTTAGCCTCTTAATTTCGTCTCAACAAATCCTCTAAGCTCAGGATCCAAATCAGGACTATTGCCCGCCTTAGCATAGGCTTCCAAAGCCTGGGCACTTTTGCCCAAGCCCTCTTCCGTGATCCCTAATCCCAGCCACCATACGCCTTTTTCTGGATGATCCATTGTTAATTGCTGATAGAGACTTTCCGCAGCAGCCAAATGGCCTACACGCTGATAAAGAGCAGCAATAAAAGCATAATACTCAGGATGAGTTGCCAAAGCGGGCGGAGCTTTTTTCAATAATTTCAATGCCTGATCAACTTTGCCCTGATTCACTAAAATATGCGCCTTGACCTCGACCAAAGCAGGATCATTAGGGGACTTTTGTAACCCCACTGCCAATAATCTTTCTGCTTTAGCCTGTGCACCTTGTTGCAAATATAAATTGATCAGTGTTGCACGCACTGCAGGGTATTCAGGATAGTGATCTAAAAGCGCTGATAACTTTAGGATAGCCTTGCCGGTTTCTCCCGCTTCAATCACATTTAAGGTATCCTGATATTGTTCATCGACGGTCAACTCAACAGCAATTTTTTTAAGAGCACCCTGTTTAGTTTCCGAGATATTTTCAACTTGTTGCCGGTTTTCCTTTTTTGTCGCATGATTTTCTAAGAGAAAATCAGCCTGCAATTCAGGGAATTTACTTTCTTTATTTAATTCTAGGTTGCTCAATTTGGCATTGGCCTGCATCATTAAAATAATGTTTAGCCCATCTTTTTCTTCAGGATAAATTTTGATATTGGACAAGGCACTGCCAGCATAATCCATCGGTGGAATATTCACGCCTAAGCGCGCATTTTTTATATGTAATGTGATGCTATGCATGACGGGCTCACTATTGACTTGGTAACTCACCTCACGATCTAAAAGAAAGCGTAAAAATGTCATCTTGCCATGCACTTGCATGCTAACACCCGTTACCGCAGCCAGGGCTTCTGGTGTTTTCACGCCTTCTGTCATTCCCGCAGAAGCGGGAATGACAGAAGATGCAAGGATACTGGGTTTTTTCGCCACTGAAACTGTTTGTTGTTGCGCTAAAAAATAATATTTAAAATCCCAGGCCCAAACCGCGATAAAAGCCATTATCCCTAACAACAACCAGTACTGGCGGGTTGATTTTTTCTGTCTTAAGGGTAAAGATTGTAAACCATCAATCACCGCTTCGGATTGAGTTGCAGATTTATTTCGAACTTCCAAGTCCTTGAGCATTTGATTAATGATACTCATCTCATCATCCCTTTTAAGCAAGAAACATCAAAACCAAACCTAGTAACAAGCCACAGCCCAGAGCGATAGTTAAATAAAATCCCACGGAACGACTAGGCATCATGGCAGCTTCAGTATCTAAGATCGCCATTTTTAGCATCTTATGCGTGATCACCTGCTCACCACGTCCATAGGCTAGCAGCAAGGCTTTATGGCACAAAACGTTTACCACGCGGGGCACACCGCGGCTGGTTCTAAATAATAAGTTTCGTGCTTTTTTAGTAAATAAGATGCCATAGGTATATCCAGCCACCGCTAAACGATGAAATAAATAAGTATCTAAGTCCTCCCGAGATAATAAGGATAAATAGTAGGAAAAAGTAATGCGCTGTTTCAATTGACGAAATCGAGGCTGATTAATGTGTTCATCCAGTTCTGGCTGTCCGAATAAAACAACTTGTAGTAGTTTGGCTTTTTCTGTTTCAAGATTGGTTAATAAACGAATGGTTTCCAGACTTTCCTGAGGAATCGCCTGAGCCTCATCCAAAATTAAAACGACTCGTTTTCCCATCCCATTGAGCTCTACCAAGCGACTATTAATAATACCTAATAATTCATGCTGGTCATGCAAAAACGCTGGATTAATGCCTAATTCACGGGCAAAAGCCTTGCGTAATTCAGTGGGCCCTAAATCAGGATTGGGAATATAGGCAGTAAAAAAATGCTCATCTAAAGCATTCAGCAGTTTACGGCATAACAGGGTTTTACCCGAACCTACTTCGCCAATAATTTTGATAAAGCCTTCCCCGCTACGCAAGCAAAATAATAAAGTATTCAGAGCTTCTTGATGGCTTTTCAATTGACAATAGTATTCCACATTAGGGGTTAACCCAAAGGGCAAATCCTTAAATTTAAAATGATCGAGGTACATCTTCTACCCCTTACAATTATCGATAATCCTCTCGCTCCGCCTCTGTACCAAAAGTTTCTGGCAAACTCCCCACATGGAAGCCGCGATCTAATTTCGAAAACTTCTTGTCGGCTAGATTGAGTTCATCGGTCCACGTACGGTTATCAACGATGATGGGACGCAACAAGATCACTAACTCCGATTTTTCAGAAACCTGCTCTGTACGTCGGAAAAGGGGACCAATAATCGGAATTCGCGATAAAATAGGCACAGCAGCTACCTGCTCTTGGGTAATATTCTGCATCAAACCGCCAATGACGATGATTTGTCCACTTTTCGCGCGGACCACATTATCAGATTCACGAATAGTGCTGCTGGCCAGGGGTAAGGTAAAGGTGTTATTAGAAGCAGGAACCCCCGGCGTAGAAGAAGGCGTGGTTCCCAAGACAATATTTTGCTGCTGTTGGGTCACCACTGAAATAGTAGGATGAATATGCAAAATAATCCCATCATGATGACTAATCTGTGGCGTAACATCGAGCGTAATCCCAGAGAAGAAAGGCGTAAGGTCTACATTTTCAGAGGGCAAGGTATTAGTCCCTACGATGGTGTTCGAAGTCGAGACCCCGGTTACATAAAAACTATCATTCCCCACCTTGATTACCGCTTTTTGATTATTGACAGTCGAAATACGGGGACTCGATAGAATTTGCACATTGCCCTGCATTTGTAGCAATTTAATCAAAGTACCAAAGTTTCCCGCAACATTGAGAGTAAAGATACTAGTAAAATCATTTAAATTAAAATCGGTGCCCGTAAAACTTTGCGAGCTTTGTTGGCCAATACCGCCATTGCCAAGAGCAATATGGCCGAATAAATTCCAATCGATGCCCGCTTGAAATTCATCATTTAGTTGTACTTCTAAAATTTTAGCTTCCAGAATCACTTGACGGCTGAGATTAGCTTGAATACTGTCTAGATAACGCGCCACGTTATGTATTTCACTAGGATAAGCATGCACGATCACTATTCCCGCCTGAGAGTCAACAACCACTGAACGTCCACTTTTATTGCCAACCATGGCTTTCAACGTAGTTTGCAAATCACGCCAAAAATCCATTTTACTCTGGGTATCGACTGAGCTACCGGAAGTTTTGTCCGGACTACTCACGACCGGTGTCGAGGTGGAACCATTAACGCTGGTTCCGGTAATTTTCTCACTAATTTGCCCCGAACTCACCTCAGTATAAGACTTACCGGTACGTTTGATATTTAAATAATTTACACTGAACATTTGTGTTATCAATTCTTGCGGTAAAACTTCATAGCCATAAGAAGTCCGACGATATTCATATCCATAAACATCACGCACCATTTGCATGGCTTCATCAATGGTAACATTCTTCAATTTAATTGAAATTTCCCCGCTCACCTTGGGATTAACGACCATATTGTATGGCGTCCCTTCGACCAAACCCATGAAAAAAGCCTTGGCCGGCATTTTATTAGTACTAATGTCAAAACGGCGAGCATGTCTATGGATAGGTATATTATTCTCTGCAAGACTAGGCAAAAGACCCTTGCTAACAGAGGGCGGTAAATAGATATTCTTACGAGCAATGCGTCGATCAGCCGTGCGATCACGAGCCAAATTGGCACGTATTTCTTCTAAAGAGGTTGGCTTCTTTGCTGGCTTAGGTGCAGTACAAGCGCTTAGGCACAAAAGAGCAATAAGCAAGACTAACATTCCATTTTTGTATCTTTGCATGCAGCCAATCCTTTCTACTTAAGAAGCTCTATCCGTTTCTTTTTTAATCGTCTGATTAAACAAGAATAAAGTCATTCTACCATCAGGACCTTCCATATGCACGGTATTCGCTTGAATTTCCATCACCTTAAATCCTGACAATTGGCTCCCCAAACGGAGAACGCGTCCATTATAAATAGCTATTTTTCGTCTGCTAGAAATAATAATAGCTTGCAAACCTCTCACTTGAACAGGATTAGTTAAGGATTCTTGATAATTTTCAGGGCGAGTTGGATCACGTAAATAAGCTTGGCAATCCATAGCAAAAAATAGCAAAAAGCAAAATAAAGCCATTCGCATATTTTATCCCTTTTGCTTGCTTAAAACATAGAAACGCGCCGTGACCCTGGCATCGGGATAATTAAGCACCTGATAATTCAGCTTATCCCAATAGATATGCCAGGGCAATTTCTCTAAATGGCTTAAAAAAGCAATCACATTAAAATAGGATCCTTGAAATTCCAATTCCATTTCGTGTTTAGTCACCTCTCGCATATCATAGAAAGCACTGTCGAGCCCAACTTGATCCTTTAACCAAGGCTCACTTGATAATGACTTCAAGCTGATCAAAACCACTTCTTCCTGCTGAGCAATGACATCATTCGTCACCTTGGCCAAGGATTCCACGGAAACAAAACTACCTTCCAGTCTGGTAAGTGCCTTCCCCAAGGTATTCGATTGACTGCTGAGAGCATGCTGTTTTAATATACTCTGGGAAAAAGCCGCACTGGAAATCACTCTTTCTACAGTAGCCAAATCCTGTTTTTCCCTAGTTACTTCCGTCATTAATTCCTGGCTTCGTTGTTCAATATTCTTTTTTTGATGTTGTAGAGGTAATTCAAATAATACATTCCATAACAAATACACCACAGCAAAACCTGCCAAGAAAATAAGAATACTCTCGCGCTGATTACGCCCTTCGAGCCATTGTTGAATTTCTTCCCTTTCAAGCTTCATTTTCTGCTTTTACCTTGGTTGAAATAATGAAATTTAATAACACTTCTTTTTTAATCTCGACCTTATGCACATCCTGGAGCTGGAAATTGAGCTCCGCAAACTCAGTTTGTAATCCTAATTTATTGATGAACATTTGAATGGCTTCAGCCTTGGTGGCCACTCCTTTTAAGACGAGGTTTCGATCTCCAATGTCAACTCGAAGGCCATTCAACCACAGATCATTCACCGCGGCTTTAGCTACCCCCATCAGATAATTTGAAAATTTCTTGTCCTGGGTCAGCAAGTTAAATACGGTGTTTTTTTCCGTCAATCCTTGTTGTAATTTTTTAAGAGAATTTTCCATATCCTTGGGGTCCAGCATGGGATATTCCGCATGAATAGCTTCTTTACGCTGTTGTATTTGATTGCGTTCTTGCACTAAGTTGGTAATAATTACTTTTTGTTGTCGCATTCCCCAATACTCAAAACAACATTGAATAAAAAGAAGAACCAGCAAGCTACTGTAAGCCATAATCAACAAACGCAGAGTCAGAAAAGATTTTTGCCGCTGTGGCAACAATGGATATAAATTAATTTCCTGCTGCATAGCTCTGTCCCCATTCACGGATAATGCCACCCAGCAACGGTAAATACCCTCCCTCTCGATCTAAATCTAAATGTGCAGTATTTGTAAAATAACGGTCTAGAGCAAATTTTTGTATTTCAATATTTAAACCCTGTGAAATTCCTCTAACAAAATCTTCGGAACAAGCCGCAGCACTCCCAAACAAAAGACGTGCTGGTTCAGGTTGACGCCATTGACTTTGATAATAATCAAAGGATCTTTGTAAATCCAAGGCGGTTTCATTCACCAACTGATTTAATTCTTGCTTTTGGCTATTGCTGCCTGAAATAGCTTTTAACTTTTGCAAGTTTATTCCCAAGTGTCTTGAAAAATAAAGTTTTTGCTGATTGGTCATAATTAATTGACTATAGTCTTGCTGTAAGTAAATCATCACCGTCGTTTTCTCATCCTGTTCATAACCCGAAGTGAGATTTCGAAAACTGAGTTCTGGAATATCGATGGTTGCTAATTTTAAACCGCTGGCAGCAATGAGCTGGCTGATGGGTTCTATCTGGCTAATTCGTGCCACAACTAACATGATGAGCTCAAGAGAAGTCGGTAACTTGGCTTTGGGTAGAGCAAAGTGATCAATGATAGCATCTTCAATTGGAAAGCCGAGCAGATCCTTAACCTTCCAGCGTATCGCTGCCTGAAATTCCTGAGGGGACACAGGTAAAGTCTCTGTTTGCAATAATTGATATTGCGGAGACTGCAAAATCCAGGTAGAACGCACACCCGTTAACTGATGTTGTTGTACCAGACGAGACAAGATCGTTTTTATTTCTTTGAGCTGCTCATAAGAAAAGGTTTCGCATAGCAAAATTTCTGCTTTTTCTTGCTGCTTACGAACATGCACAAACTGTATCTGGCCTTGGCCAATGCTAAAGCAACAACGATCTGGAGAAAAGACAGAACCTTGCGTTGGTACCAAGCTCAAGTACCAATTCTTAAATTGCTGGCTAACTTCATGTTGAAGATAATGCCTAGCTTTGCTTAGCACCGGATAATATCCCTATTATTAAACATGCCAATAGCTATTTTCTTATAAATTCAATATATTTGCTACTATTAATAGGATTTAAGAAGCTTCATCATGAGCATTTTCGCTTTTTCAGGGATATTGTTAATATTATCCTACTTTGCAGGGATTTTAGGCGCTATCACCGGCCTTGGAGGCGGAGCCCTCTTGATTCCTATCCTTGTCCTGCTCTTTCACATCAACATATACCATGCCATGGGTGCCTCCCTAATCGCCGTCATCGCCACTTCCTCGGGAGCTAGCTCAGTTTATCTACGTCATGGTTTCACTAATCTTAGATTAGGCATGTTTCTAGAAATTGGCGCAGTCAGTGGCGCCTTACTAGGTGCCTGGCTAGTGAAATATGTCCCTGCTTCAATAATATCTACTATTCTCGGTTTTGTTTTATTTATTTCCGCATATCTGGTTTTAAAACGCCATGAAGACAGTGAGCCCTTGGTTAGCTCCCATCCTTGGGCCAGAATCTTAAAACTGGATGGAGAATATGCTATCCCCGGTGGTATGAAACCGTACTATGTTCAAAAAGTTCCTCTAGCATTGTCTATCATGACTATTGCAGGCTTGTTGTCAGGTCTCTTGGGCATTGGTGCAGGGGTATTAAAAGTCCTGGCCATGGACCAAACCCTGCGTCTTCCTTATCGGGTTTCCACAACTACTTCTAATTTTATGATCGGGATCACCGCCGCTACTAGCGTGGGTGTTTATTTTGCACGCGGCTATATTAATCCAGCCCTGATCTTTCCCGTTCTGCTCGGTGTACTTGCTGGTTCTTTCACGGGTACCTTTATTTTAGCCCGCCTGCCGGTGCGTTATTTGCGGATGATCTTTGGCTTGATCATTTGCATATTAGGCATAGAATTAATTTACAAAGGTCTCACGGGAGGAATCTAAGCCATGGAAAAAAACCTAAAAAAATGGCTCAGCCTTTTATTGCTATTCAGCATCTTCTTATCACTAATTTTAGTTATCCTGGGCGGCCTTGGTTTTCTGGCCCAGCATAGTCAGGAAGATGTTTCTTACCAACACTTTTTACCAGGCGCAGATAATTTGACTTCTCTCCGTGCTATCTGGGAAGCTCTGATCACTGGACAGCCACTGGGTCTAGTGCAACTAGGTTTTTTGATTTTGGTCTTTGCGCAAATCATCCGTGTTCTGGTTTTGGCCTGTTTTTTCTGGCGTTCCTCTGAATTTATTTTGGCCATCTCCAGCTTCTTTATTTTCTTAGTAATAACCTATAGTATGTTGTGGCGTGAATAAGTGGTTATTCTATGGAAAAAATAAAATCTCAAATCAAAAAATTCTCTGAATTAGATCAGACCAAGAAATATTTATTGGCTACAGCATTGGGGTTGATTTTTCTCACTGGGTTAAGTGTTTGGCTTTATGGACAATTCTTTTTAAGTACTGATGACGCCTATCTTAACGCTAATATTACCCAAATCGCTCCGCGCGTCACTGGTCAAGTACAGCAGCTTAATATTGTTAACAATCAATATGTAAAAAAAGGTGATATTTTATTTACCCTTAACCCTGAACCTTTTCAAATTGCTATCGCCCAAGCAGAAGCCCAAGTGGCCATGAGTCAAGCGGATCTAGCGGATGCGCAAATCACAGCAACACGAGTACTCACCATGGTACAAAAAAAATACCAATCACCGCAGGACGGCGACACAGCCATCGCCCATTTAAATAAAGCCAAAGCAGCTTTGAGCCTAGCTCAAGCTAATCTAGACCAGGCTCGGTTAAACCTTAGCTATACTCAGATATCAGCTCCTGACAGTGGTTGGGTCGCTAACTTAAGTTTGCGCAATGGCACCGTTGTTTCCGAAAACCAGCCCATTTTTGCTCTTATTTCGGACCACGAGTTTTGGGCAGATGCTAACTTTAAAGAAACTTCCCTGGAAAAAATTAAACCCGGCCAAGGTGCAACCATCCGCATTGACATGTATCCTCATCATCCGTTTAAAGGCGTAGTGGAAAGCATTAGCGGCGGTAGTGGAACAGCTTTTTCTCTATTGCCCCCCGAAAATGCTACGGGTAATTGGGTTAAAGTCACCCAACGTGTCCCCGTACGCATTCACATTCTTAATCCTGACCCACATTATCCTTTACGCATCGGCACTTCATCGACCGTCACCGTTAAACTCCACTCAACAGCCTAGTATTCTTTCATGACCCTTGAGCATCAAAAGCTATCTTCTTTCGACCGCTGGATTACTGTTGCCGTTGTCATGTCAGCTACTTTAATGCAAGTCATCGACACGACTATTGTCAATGTCGCCCTGCCGCATATGCAAGGGGCCTTGAACGCCTCACCCGGTGAAATCACTTGGACGCTAACCAGCTATTTGGTTTCTTCCGCTATCTTTATGCCGCTCACGGGCTTTTTTACTGATCGCCTGGGCAGAAAAAAATATCTTATGATTTGTATCACAGGCTTCACCATTACTTCTGTACTCTGTGGCCTCTCAACGAACCTCAGCGAAATTGTTTTCTTCCGCCTATTACAAGGTTCATTTGGGGCTGGTTTAGTGCCACTTTCACAAGCCGTGATGGCCGATATCTTCCCGCCAGAAGAACGCGGCAAGGCTATGGCACTTTGGGGAACAGGGGTTATGGTTGGGCCCGTCATTGGCCCCACACTGGGTGGCTATCTCACCGAAATGCTGAGTTGGCCCTGGACTTTTTATGTGAACGTGCCCGTCGGTATTTTCACCCTCTTATTAATGCGCTTTGTTCCTGATACCGAGAAAAAATCGAGAAAAATGGATTGGATAGGTTTATTATTGATTTCGACTTGCATTGGTTGTCTGCAATATGTTTTTGACCGCGGCAATCAAGCTGATTGGTTTAATTCTGGTGAAATTATCCTACTCACCATGCTGGGTATTATCAGTTTATTTCTTTTTGTGATTTACTGTCGCCATCAAATCTCACCCGTTTTTGATGTATCTATTTTTAAAGATCGCAATTTCACTGTAGCCTGTCTGATACTGGCTGTTTTTGGTTTAGGTCTTTATGGAACTATGGTCATCCAACCCCTGATGATGGAAAGCATGCTAAATTATCCCGTCCTCACGACCGGTTTTTCTATGGCACCACGCGGTCTAGCTGCTATGTTCAGCATGATGATGGTTGCACAAATCATTAATAAAATAGATGCGCGCTTATTAATTGGGCTTGGTGTATTAACCACTGTATTAGGAATGTGGATTGGGCGCTTCTACAGTCTCAATATTAGTATGGGTTGGTTAATCTGGCCGATGGTTTTACAAGGCCTGGGGCTAGGCATGATTTTCGTTCCCTTATCTATGATCGCTTATGCTACTCTAAATGCTAATTTAAGAGCTGAGGCAGCAGGCATCTTTAGCTTATTACGCACCATAGGAGGATCTATTGGTATTTCCATCGCTATCACTATATTTACTCGGCGTTCACAATATTTCTGGAATCAACTTGGCGGAGCAATCACCCCTTATAACCCTGCAGTATACAAGTACTTAGAAGCTTTTCACCTCAGTCCCCACCAAGCACTCGGTAGTGCCGTCTTGGCTCGGGAATTACAACGCCAATCGAGCATGTTGGCGATTATTAATGTCTTCGATTTTATTACTTGGGGATTTTTAATGATGATTCCTTTGTTACTCATGCTGAGAAAAAGCGCTTCATCCGTTTGATCTTCTCCGCGTTTTCTAGCAAAATGATTTTATCCTCCGCGGAGCTGTCATTGCGAGGAGCGCTTTTTGCGACAAAGCAATGACAGCTCTTCAGAATAACAACACAAAAGGACAAAAATCATGGCTGATCTTTTAATGATAGGAATTACCCTGCTGTTTTTCATTTTAAGCTTTGGTTTAATTCGATTTTTTGATTCTTTATCCGAGCAAGTAAAAAGGGAACAACAATGAGTCTCTATCTTATTTGTGGAATCATCACTGCAGCGCTTTTTGTATACTTATTATTTGTTTTATTTAAACCTGAGCTATTTTAGATCTGTTAACGAGTCATTGCGAGGAGTGTTTTTTGCGACGAAGCAATCCACGTGGATTGCTTCGTCGCAAAAAACACTCCTCGCAATGACAACAGTTTTACTGCTAAAACAATACCGATAAACCCGCACCCACATAATGATTAAATTGGCCTAGTTTGCCACTGATTCTCTGTCCTACCTCAAGACCTGTCACCCAATTGGTCTTAAAAGCCCATTGAAGTCCAGCATCTGTGTTAAAACCAACACCATTTCTCGGTCCTGTTTTACTTTGGCCATAGATTTCACCATAGGCCTGCCATTTATCATTGAATTGCCAAGTTAAGACAGCATCGGGATTAACGCTATTGTATCTTTGACCACCTTGATCCGAAGGTAAAGTCTGTGTACTAAGCCCCAACATGAATAACATACTCAACTGAGAGTTAAGGCTATAATTAACAATGCCATTAATCGTCCCACCGGTAGCATTACTTCCAAAAGCAGTACTACCCGAAGATAGCGTAACCAAACCCTCTATAGCACCTAGCCAACGAGCGTTATAACCCAGTTCATGTTTGAGACCAACCACTGTGGGTGATAAACCAGAATGAGGAACCTGAGTTTGATGATTATAATTAGGAAAATTAATCGTCAATTCAGTGTGCACAGGCAAACCCAGCCGCAATTCTGCTTCAGGAAGATTGTAGCCATGTGCCCCGCCCTTTAAATTGAAATATCGTGCTCCTGTTTCTAACATGCCCTTCTCAAAAGGCACGACACAGGCGCTATCTGCAGCTGAAGGTCGGTTCACTAAGGCCAAAATACTGGTACAAGGATCACGAACTTCATCGGCCCAAGCCAGCGACGACGTCAACCCAAACATTAAACTTAGCCCTATCAAGCTTCTATACTGCTTCATACTCATAATCTCTCTTCGTCCCTGTTTAAATGCTACGGCATTATAATACTATACTTTAATTTATAACATCCTGTATTATATTAAAACTGATTAGGGAAAGGATACCAGCATGACCGGGATAGGATGGATCCAAGTTATACTCTATTTAACAATTCTTCTCCTCTTCATAAAACCCTTGGGCAGCTTTATGGCCTGTGTTTATGAGGGTAAATCCTGTTTTCTGGATCCTATTTTCCGTCCTTTAGAAAAACTTATTTATAAACTCTGCTCCATTCGCACTCAGCAGGAAATGAACTGGAAACAATATCTCAGCGCTCTACTCATTTTTAATTGTTTTGGCATGCTAGCTGTCTATTGCATACAAAGATGCCAGGCTTATCTCCCTTTGAACCCACAACACTTTCCAGGAGTCGCTCCTGATTTAGCTTTTAATACCGCTGCGAGCTTCATTACTAACACTGATTGGCAAACTTATGGCGGTGAAAACAGTCTAGCCTATTTATCACAAATGTTAGCCTTGACCGTGCAAAATTTTCTTTCCGCTGCCACAGGCATGTCCATTCTCATAACCCTGATTCGTGGCCTCATTCGACATGAAAGCAACAAATTGGGAAATTTCTGGGTAGACACCGTCCGCGGAACACTTTATATCTTGCTTCCCCTAGCTTTTCTTTTAGCCCTAACTTTGGTTTCTCAAGGCATCATCCAAAATACCAAGGCCTATCAAACGATTAACCTGATACAGCCAATCAATTATCAACAACCCAAGGTAGACGCTCAAGGGCAGGCTCTAAAAGATGCCAAAGGCAATCTCATTTTAGAAACCATGACCTCAAACCAACAAATTTTACCCATGGGTCCTGTTGCCTCTCAAATTGCCATCAAACAGTTGGGGACCAATGGCGGAGGATTCTTTAATGCTAATTCAGCTCATCCTTTTGAAAATCCTAATCCTTTAGCTAATTTTTTAGAAATGCTGTCGATCTTGCTACTACCTGCTGCGCTTTGTTATACCTTTGGTCAGATGATCAATGATCGACGTCAGGGCTGGGCCTTATTATTAGCCATGTTCATTCTCTTTATCCCCTGCCTAGCAACGACCTTAATCATGGAGCAAGGGGGTAATCCTGCCTTCACTCAAATGGGCATTGACCCTCTGGCTGAAGCTGACAACTATCCCGGCGGCAATATGGAAGGCAAAGAAAGCCGCTTTGGCATCGTCAATTCTGCTGTATGGGCCAGCGCCACAACAGCAACCTCAAATGGCTCAGTCAATTCCATGCATGATTCTTTCACTCCTTTGGGCGGTCTTATTCCCTTATGGTTGATGCATTTAGGCGAAGTCGTTTTTGGCGGCCTAGGTTCAGGCTTATATGGAATGATCATGCTGGTATTGATGACCGTATTTGTGACTGGATTAATGGTTGGCAGAACACCGGAATATCTGGGCAAAAAAATTGAACGCTATGAAATAAAAATGGCCTGCGTTGCTGTCTTACTCATGCCCTTGGTCGTCCTGCTGCTCACTGCTATTGGTTCTACAATAACCGCAGGAACGAGCGCTCTCAGCAATCCCGGTGCACATGGATTTTCTGAAATTCTCTATACCTTCACTTCCATGGGGAATAACAATGGCTCCGCTTTTGCAGGCTTAAATGCCAACACCCCTTTCTATAATATTTATGGTGGCATCGAAATGCTATTATTGCGCTTTTGGATTGCTATTCCAACCTTGGCTATTGCGGGTAGTTTGGCTACCAAAAAACACATTCCCGAGAACTCAGGCACCTTGCCCACTCATTCAGTGCTCTTCATTATTTTACTCATTTCAGTCATCTTAATTATTGGCGCCCTGACTTTTTTCCCCGCCCTTTGTTTAGGACCTATCGCTGAACAATTTATGCTATGGGGGCAATATGGCCACTAAAATTTCGCTTTGGGATTTACAAATTATCCGCACAGCTATTAAAGATTCTTTTTTAAAGCTGAATCCCTTACATCAAATTCGTAATCCCGTGATGTTTACTGTCTTTGTCGGTTCTTTGCTCACCACGGGTTTATATCTCCAAGCTCTACAAGGACAAGGAGAAGCTCCACCCACTTTTATTCTCGCCATCACCCTTTGGCTATGGTTTACTATTTTATTTGCGAATTTCGCAGAAGCCATGGCGGAAGGCAGAGGCAAAGCCCAGGCTCAAGCACTGCGTAAAGCCCGCCGTGAAATTCAAGCCAAGAAGCTCGCTAAACCTGACAGGAATGCTAAAATCTGCCTGGTTCCTTCAGCCAGCTTACGGGCGAACGATATTGTTTTAGTCGAAACCGGTGATTATATTCCTAGTGATGGAGAAATCATCGAAGGAATTGCCTCAGTCAACGAAAGTGCTATCACTGGGGAAAGTGCGCCTGTCATTCGTGAAAGCGGCGGTGACCGCAGTGCCGTCACGGGTGGCACCCAAGTTATTTCCGATTGGATCCTCGTCCGTGTCACCACCAATCCCGGCGAAACCTTCCTGGATCGCATGATTTGCTTAGTCGAAGGTGCAAAAAGGCAAAAAACACCGAATGAAATTGCCTTGACGATTCTTCTGGCCGCTTTAACTTTGGTATTTTTATTGGTTTGCGCCAGTTTACTGCCTTTCTCCATTTATAGCGTTGATGCCATGAAAACCGGTAATGTGATTACTGTCACCGTATTGGTTGCACTGTTTGTATGCCTTGCACCCACCACGATTGGTGGCTTATTGTCTGCCATTGGTATTGCCGGCATGGACAGAATGATTCAAGCCAATGTCATTGCCCTATCGGGTAGAGCCGTTGAAGCTGCCGGCGACATTGACACCCTGATATTAGATAAGACGGGTACCATCACACTAGGCAATCGACAAGCCACCGCTTTTATTGTCGCAGAAGGAATTAAAATCGAGCAATTAGCTGATGCGGCACAATTAGCTTCTCTGGCTGACGAAACACCAGAAGGGCGAAGCATTGTTATTTTAGCCAAAGAAAATTATGGTCTACGCGGCCGTGACTTGGCCGAACTCAATGCCACCTTTATTCCTTTCACCGCACAAACCCGCATGAGTGGAGCAAATATGCCAGGCAGGCAAATCCGCAAAGGTGCTGCCGAGGCCATCGCCGATTACATTAAAGAATTGGGTGGATACATGCCACCATCCGTCCAAAAAAGTGTTGATCTCATTGCTCGACAAGGAGGCACACCCTTGGTCGTGGCTGAAGGCAAGGATGTTTTGGGGGTTATTCATCTCAAAGATATTGTCAAAGGCGGTATACGAGAGCGTTTTGCTCAATTACGTCAAATGGGTATTCGTACCATTATGGTCACAGGCGATAATCCCTTGACCGCTGCTGCTATTGCCGCTGAGGCCGGGGTAGATGATTTTCTAGCAAACGCCAAACCAGAAGATAAACTGAAATTGATTCGCCGTTTGCAAACAGAAGGTCATCTGGTCGCCATGACCGGTGATGGCACCAATGATGCTCCAGCCTTGGCACAGGCTGACGTAGCTGTAGCCATGAATACCGGTACCCAAGCTGCTAAAGAAGCTGGTAACTTGGTTGATCTCGATTCCAATCCTACCAAGCTATTAGAAGTCGTTGAAATTGGTAAGCAATTATTAATGACCCGAGGATCGTTAACCACCTTTAGTATCGCCAATGATCTTGCCAAATATTTCGCCATTCTTCCCGCCGCTTTCGCCAGTACTTATCCAGTATTGAATGCTTTAAATATTATGCGGCTCAGCACACCCGCAAACGCCATCTTATCTGCCGTTATTTTTAATGCTTTAATTATTATTTTCCTGATTCCCCTCGCTCTACGTGGCGTTACCTATCGGCGTGTATCAGCTTCACGCTTACTCCGTAATAATGTGTTAATTTATGGTTTAGGAGGGCTCATTGTGCCCTTTATTGGTATTAAGCTCATTGATTTATTATTAGCAGGATTGAGTTTAATCTAAGGATAAATATATGGTTGAATATTATCGACAAATTAAAATTGCCTTACGATTACTCATTGTTATTTCTATTTTAACAGGCCTCATCTACCCCTTTCTGGTAACCAGCCTGGCCCAAGTATTATTTCCCTGGCAAGCCAATGGCAGTATTTTAAAAGTCAATGACAAACCCATTGGATCAACCTTAATCGGCCAGTCATTTACCAATCCCAAATATTTCTCAAGCCGCCCATCAGCAACCACTCCTTTTCCTTATAACGCAACGTCTTCCTCCGGTTCCAATTTAGGGCCAACTAATCCTGATTTCCTTTCCACAGTAAAAAATCGCGTAATTGATTTACAAAAAACCAATCTACAAAATAAAGATGCCAAAATACCGGTTGATCTCGTGACGGCTTCAGGAAGCGGACTAGATCCTGAAATTAGTCCGCGCGCTGCCTTCTATCAGGTTCCGCGCATTGCTAAAGCCAGAAAGATGAAAGAGGAACAAGTTCGTGCTTTGATCCAACAAAACATCAGCCCGAGAACTTTTGGTATTCTAGGCGAACCGCGAGTCAACGTGTTAAAACTCAATCTTGCTCTAGACAACCTTAAGATTCATAAATAATGAGAATGTCATGCGCCGATTGTTAAGGAATCATTATGTCAGACCAGCGGCCCAGTCCAGAAAAACTTTTGAAACAAGTTCAAGAAGAAGAGCAACAAGCCCAACGCGGTAAACTCAAAATTTATTTGGGCGCAGCCCCTGGCGTTGGCAAAACCTATATGATGTTGCAAGACGCCATTGCCAAACGCAATCAGGGATTGGACGTTGTGGTTGGTGTAGTTGAATCACATGGTCGTCAAGAAATTATCGCGCTACTGAAAAACGTGGATATCTTGCCCCTACAAGAAATAGATTATCGTGGTAGAAAATTATCTGAATTTGATTTAGACGCTGCTCTAAAAAGAAATCCCGCTTTAATTCTCATCGATGAAATGGCCCATACCAATATCCCAGGCCTGCGTCATGCTAAACGCTGGCAAGACATTAAGGAACTATTAGACCGTGGCATCGATGTCTATACTACCCTGAATGTACAACATATCGAAAGTTTGAATGACGTGGTCTCGCAAATTGTTCACACCCGTATCAAAGAAACTGTTCCTGATTCCATGCTTGAAAGAGCTAGCACTATTGAATTAGTTGACCTGCCCCCTGAAGATTTACTCAAACGTCTACAAGAAGGAAAAGTCTATTTTCCTCAGCAAGCAGAATTGGCTGCAGAAAATTTCTTCCGTAAGGGGAATCTCATTGCTCTGCGCGAGCTCGCCCTCAGAACCACAGCCGCACGAGTGGGCGCTGAAGTATTGCTTTATCGGCAGGGTCAGAGCATTAAACATGTCTGGCCCACCAAGGAAAAAATCTTAGTTTGTGTTGGGCCAGGAACACAATCCACCAAATTAATCCGCGCGGCGCGGCGAATGGCCGCTAACCTACAAGCAGAATGGACCGCGGTACATGTCGATGCACCTCGTTTGCGTTTATCTAACGAACAACGCCAGAGCACCATTCAAAATTTGCGCCTGGCTGAACAACTCGGCGCTGGAACCAGAGTATTAAATGGCTTTAATGTTACTCAGGAGATTATCAATTTTGCCAGGGAAAATAATATTACCCGAATGATTGTCGGCAAGAACCCGCGCTCTAGATGGAGGGATTTCATTTTTAATAGCATTGCAGATGATTTAGTCCGGCATAGTGGAGAAATTGACGTTTACATTATTACGACTAGCCAAACAAAATCTGAAGCTAAGCTTGAAAGAACCCCTTTTAGTCAAATGGAGATCCCTTGGAGAGTATATAGCATCACTATACTAACTGTATTATTGGCAACCGGTATTGATTATTTACTCCAACCCTATTTCCACGAAAGCAACATTATCATGGTTTATTTATTGGGCGTAATCTATATCTCACTGTTTGGCAAACTGGGGCCTTCCGTACTGGCCTCTATTTTAAGCGTTCTAACCTATGCCATTTTATTCCAACCGCCGACGATGTCGTTGGCATTTTCTAATCTAGAATATATTTTTACCTTATTGGTGATGTTGCTTGTCACTCAAGTGGTCAGTCATCTATCTATTCTGACTCGGCGCCAGGCTGAAAATGCGACTTTATCAGAGCGACGATCAGCAACCTTACATTCCTTAAGCCGCCAATTGGCGAGTACGCGTGGCGTGGATAAATTATTACTAACCGCCATTAAGTATATTTCTGATGTATTTGATGCCGAAATCATTGCTTTGCTACCCGAAAACAATCATTTGGAAATCAGAGCCCGATACAAAACTGAAGCTAGCCTAAGCGCTAAGGAACAAGGCGTTGCCCAATGGGTCTTTGACCTCGGCCAGGTTGCGGGCCTAGGCACTGATACCCTGCCCTTCTCTGATGCCGTCTATTTACCTCTTTATACTTCACAGGGCACTATTGGTGTTTTGCGCGTCAAACCCATGCAAGATCATACCTTATTTTCGCCCGAGCAAATGCATCTTTTAGAAGCTTGCACGAATCAAGTTGCTCTGGCCATCGAAGTGGATCGTTTGCAGGAACAAACCAAAGCCTCAGAACTGCAAATGGAAACTGACCGGGTACATTCTGCTCTGTTACAAGCCGTCTCTCATGATTTGCGCACGCCTTTGGTAGCTATTATGGGCGCTGCCAGTACCTTCATGGAGATGAGCAAGGATTTAGATCTTAAGACAATAAAAAAATTGGGAACGACAATATATAGCGAATCTGAACAAGCAACCTTGCTCATCAATAACTTACTGCAAATGACTTATTTAGAATCTGAAGAAGTCAAATTGAAAAAACAAGCCTATTCTCTGCCAGACGAAATCAAGTCGGCTCTAGAAACCCTACAAAAGCGTTTGGATCTTAAGCCAGTTTATTTACATCTGCCATCCAAGATGTCTCCCGTGCCTTTTGACAAGGTATTGATCGGGGAGGTTCTCAATAACCTCCTGGATAATGCCATTAAATATACGCCCTCGGATTCACCCATCGATATTTCCGTGCATCTTCAGGAGGATCGAGTCATTGTTAGCATTGAAGATCGAGGTCCAGGCATTGTACCGGATGAGATCAATAAATTATTTGAAAAATTTTACCGTGGCCGCATGCTAGCCACCTCCAGAGGCTTAGGATTAGGCCTTGCCATTTGCCGTCGTATTGTACAAGCCCATGGCGGCAAGATTTGGGCTGAAAACCGTCCTGGTGGTGGAGCAAACTTTAGCTTTTCTCTGCCACTCAATTAAAGGCATAATATACTCCTTACGCTCACTATAAATTGTACGAGATTTAAACAATGGCTACTCCTATTTCAAGATCGATTGCTATTTCAGTATGGGTCCTCGGCTCCCTTTTTTATGCCTATCAATATATTTTAAGAGTCATGCCTAATCTGATGCTGAATGATTTGATGCATCAATTTCATATTGACGCCACTATTTTCGGCCAATTTTCAGGGGTTTATTATATTGGCTACGCCCTGATGCATCTGCCCCTAGGCATTATGCTAGATCGCTTTGGCCCACGAAAAGTGATGACCTTCTGCATTTTACTCAGCGTAGTTGGCATCTTGCCGATTATTTTTGCTGAACATTGGATTTATCCTGTCCTGGGTCGGGCGATTCTAGGCGTGGGCTCCTCTGCGGCCATTTTAGGGACTTTCAAAATCATCCGCATGAGTTTTAGTGAAAAATCATTTACCCGCATGTTGAGCCTAGCAGTGACCATCGGCTTACTGGGTGCCATTTATGGTGGCGGCCCTGTCAGTTATATGTGCAACACACTGGGTTATCAGCTAGTCGTGAAAATTTTTGCTGGCATGGGTCTAGTACTGGCGACTATTACCTATTTAATTGTCCCTGAAATACCTACTCAACCGACTAAAAGCATTCTCGGGGATATTAAAATTGTATTTAGCAACCCCCGGGTATTAGCTCTGTGCTGTTTTGCCGGCAGCATGGTCGGCCCCTTGGAAGGCTTTGCCGATGTCTGGGGATCTGCCTTCTTAAAGCAGGTCTATGGCCTGGATTCCAGTCTCGCTAGTTATCTCCCTTCCATGATCTTCGTGGGCATGTGTTTTGGCGCTCCTATCTTGAGCATGATTGCCGAGAAAACCGGAAAATACCTGGCTTGCATTATTGGTGCAGGTAGCCTGATGTTTATTGTTTTCAGTGCCCTCCTCGCCCAGCTCTTGTCCGTTACCGGCATCAGTCTGAGTTTTATCCTGGTTGGTGTTTGCTGCGCCTACCAAATTCTAGCGATTTACAAGGCTTCAACCTATGTACCTGAAGAAGTCGCTGGTTTGACCACCGCTGTGGCCAATATGATTATTATGAGCTTTGGCTATGGTTTTCATAGCATCATCGGCTATGTAGTAAATGCCTATGGTGGGCCCAAAGACAGCCAAGCCCTGCTTTATGGCTTAAGCATCTTGCCACTCAGCCTATTTATTGGTGTCGCAGGATTTATATTGCTAGCCATGCTTGAAAAGGGTTTTTCGAGAAAACTAGCCTGGAATCCATAGACATTTTATGATTTATAATCAATGAGTTATAAATGTTATTTGAATTTACTCAATGGATTGAGTAAAATTACTCAATCCATTGAGTAATTTATTTATGTCTGAAATATTATTAAAACGAAGCGTCTACCATATCGCCTTGAATCGCTTAAAAGAACCACGGCGTTTTATCCAGGCACTCATTGGTCCGCGACAGGTGGGCAAGACGACCATTGCTCGACAAATTATAGAAACTCTGGATTTGCCTTCACATTATGCCAGCGCTGATGAACCCAACATACATCAAGCAACCTGGATCGAGCAACAATGGGAGGCAGCGCGCTCGCAAATTCAACCTCCGCATAGCTCAGTAATATTAGTATTAGATGAAATCCAAAAAATCCAGGAATGGTCAACGATCGTTAAAAGACTATGGGATGAAGATACTCGCACTAAACGAAATGTGAAAGTAATTTTACTCGGTTCAGCACCCCTATTAATACAAAAAGGGCTCAGTGAAAGTCTAGCCGGCCGATTCGAAACAATCCCCGTTAGGCATTGGACCTTTGAAGAAATGCATGAGGCTTTCAAGTGGGACCTTAATCAATATATTTACTTTGGTGGCTATCCTGGGGCTGCCAGCTTGATTGATGATGAAATTCGATGGAAACGATATCTTGTTGATTCACTGATTGAAACAACCATCTCAAAAGATATTTTGACCCTTTCTCCTATACAAAAACCTGCCTTGTTAAGACAATTATTTTATTTAGGCTGTATTTATTCGGGTCAAATTTTATCTTACCAAAAAATGACTGGGCAATTACAAGATGCCGGAAACACAACAACACTAGCTCACTATTTAGAATTACTCAGTGCGGCAGGTCTTTTAAATGGACTCAGTAAATATGCAGGCCATGTCGTCAGACAAAGAGGTTCAAGCCCTAAATTTCAGGTACAAAACACGGCGCTACTCTCCGCAACTTCAAAGCATTCATTTGCAGAAGCAAAAAACGATCCTGAATTTTGGGGTCGTTTACTAGAATCAGCGATCGGTGCCTACCTTGTCAATGAATCAGTGGGCAAAGATATTCAACTTTATTATTGGCGCGAAGGACAAGCAGAAGTTGATTTTATATTACAATCAGGGAAAAAATTAATTGCCATAGAAGTGAAGTCTCAGAAAACCAAAGAAACACTCCCTGGGATGGAAAAATTCAAAAACCAATTCAAGCCACAGCGCATCTTGCTAGTCGGCGGCCAAGGAATCAAACCCGAACATTTTCTAACAACACCAGTTGAAAAGTGGTTTGGCGGTTTGAGCACATAAGCATGATAATTTGAGGCATCAACATCAATGAAATTGCCTCAGCTTGTCCATACACAAATGAGGTTATAGGCATTGATCTTATTGGTGATCAAAACGGCAAACTCTATCTTCTGGAATATAATGATGGTCCTATTATATCGACCATGGTTGAATTAGCAGAGAAATACAGACATAAGCCAGGTTATGAATACGCTACAAGGGCCTGTAGCAATTTTCCAGATGAAATAGCTAGTCTGTGCCTCAGACTCATCGAGTTAAAATCGAATTACACTCAAGATGAGGAGAAAAAAACACTGTTATCCAAGTTTTAATTAATTATTTCTTATATGTAGAAGCCGTTACCAAGGTAGAAGTTGTATTCAACCCCTCTCGCAAAGACTGCATGGTCTGTGCATTTAACCGAGTTAGCATTTCATCTGTTGGGTTATTAAACATATAAAGGGGAAGATACCCCGTTAATAGATTTAAAACTACCAAATGACGTTCTTCTATAGATGTCCACATTTTCCCATATGATTGAGCTTCTGTTTTTTCACTGTCACTTGCTGATTCTTTATGAAAAAGTTCCCGCATAAGAAGCTGCCCATCTTTAAACTCTAAAATACCTAACTCCATCATTCGACGACTGATAGCGAGGCTAATTTCCAGATAACGATTTTCACTTTTTTCTTCATTCTATAATTCTGTGTACAATTGTTCTATCAATTTCATATCGACATCAGCGGAATCAGTGGCGTCCCGGCTTCTGATATATAGCTCTAGTAACTGCCCAATAAGCTCTTCTTTTGATCCGGCCATAATAGTTTGGATTAGCCCTGGTTTTGATCTTACTGATGACATATTATTCACCTCATACTAAAGGTAGATGAGATAGATTGTATGCAAAGAAGCTTAAGGGAATATTAATAAGAAAACTATTTCTACACACCAACCACATAGGCCGGCGTCGTGACGATCCAATCTGTCTGCTGGGATGTTTGGAAGGTCAGCTCAACAAAATGAGACTTCCAGCCCTTAATGGGTACGCTCATCTGAATAGGATATTGATAAATCCTCTGATAAAAACTCCCCACCAAATCTTGAGAAAAATAACTAATTTTTTCTGCTAATCGGAAATCGCGTTTTTCCAGGTTTTCTGCTTGCCACAGCCGAACCTGGGTGGGCGGTTGATTAGAAACCACATGACAAAGCAGGCCGGCATGATTAACCCGCCATTGAATTTGCGGACGGTGGCTGTGCTTAAGCAGGGATTGATAATAAGCCAGCAAGGCATCTTCTACAATTTTAAGATCCATTAAATGGCCTTGATTGGGAACCAGACGTATGCAAGTCTCCCCAGGCAATAAATCCAAATAGAGCCTAACACAATCCGGGGTGAAAAAATCATCTCCACTAGCACTAATGATAAGCTTGGGAATACTGAGACGTTTTTTATAAAAGCTATCGGGGTCTTGATACAAATAAGCAAGAGGATCTTCAATTTCCATCAAACGATCAAATTCCTTGGATGGCATGCGTTCATGAATTTTTTCATTGATAAATTCATAAAAAGCCTGAGGCCAAGCTTGATAACATTCATAGATATGTTTCATCACCACTTTAGTATTGAGTGTATCAATGACCACAGGAACCAGGGCGCAGACCCTTTCATCATGCAACGCAGCTAACCAAGCTGCCAAACCTCGCTTGGAGAGGCCCGCTAATACAAAATGCTCAATAGAAATAAAGTATTCCCGGCTCATGATTTCTTGCACAGCATCCATTGCCTTGATTACCGCCTTGGTCATAGGAAGAGATAAGGGCCAATAAGATTGCTGATTTTCATTCATGAAACGATTCCAAGAATAAGCATACATAGCATCGCCCTTACGAGATATAGCATCTTCAAAAATCAGGTATTGATTCGGCACATCTTGCAAATCGATAATCACCGATTGCGTTTCAGCCGCTAGTCTCGCGAAATCTAGGACATGGGGAAGCGGATTATCCTGCTCAGCATGAAGATTGCGGGTTCCCCCATTAACAAAAAGTAAGGCTTGGCTGGTTTTGATGAGCTCAGGACGGTAAATGACCAATTGATGCTGCCAAATATTTTCACCCGTTTTAACCTGAGCAGGCTTGGGCCAACGTTGGGATTGTAAAGTGAAATACTCCATAGAAACGCCGCGCTTTGGATCATTAGTTTTATAATTTAACTTCCAGCACTCAGGCAGGTTTTCAGCTTCAGCGAGATAACGACACAGCAAGTCCATATTTTTACCCAAGATTAATGCCCTATCCTCATCATAATCGAAAATAATTGACATGAAAATAAACCTACCAGCATATGTAACTGCTCAAGTGGAATTTCATTTCCCTGCTCAATTATTCCATCAATGGCTTTGAATTCCTTATCATTCAGCATAGGATCTACCTCTCTGAGGGATTGTGCAAATTTTACACTATTTAAGAATAAAAGTGAATATTAAATAAAAATTAAATTTAAAAACCATCAGCAAATTATACTGATCTCTTGGCTAATCCTCTCATTTTATGCTTAAATTATGCAGCAAGAGAATAACTAGATTAAAGAACATATTATATAGTAACCCTTGGGAGCACTAATCTTGACTCATTCTACCGAACCTTCTGTATTCCTAGAAGAACGTAAACGCCTGTCAGAATCAGCTTTATGGCGCATGCAAAGAGAATATTTTGACAAAGAAAGCATTAACGCCTGGGTCAATCAAGTGCCCTTTTATATCACCAGTAATCCCTTTATTGCGCACTGCTATGCTCGCGTCACTCTTAATTTTATTTTAGACTGGGTACAAAAACATCCTGAAGCTATGAACCATCCTTTTTACATTCTCGAATTGGGGACAGGATCAGGTCGTTTTAGTTTTTTTCTCCTCAAGACTCTGTTAGAACTGCTCGAATCCCTCAAAATGAGTTCTATCCGCATCTGCTATATCATGAGCGATGTCACCCGCAACAATATTAATTACTATGAAAAACATCACGCCTTGCAGCCTTATATTGAAAAAGGCGTGATTGATTTTGCTATCTATAACATGGAAGCCGAAAAGCCCATTACTTTACTCAGACAAAATGTACATTTAGATCCCAACACTTTACACAACCCCTTAATCGTCTATGCCAATTACATCTTTGATACTATTTCACACGATGCCTTTACAGTGCATGAAAAGAAATTGTATGAATTACTAATCGGTCTCAAAACCGAAGCTAGTAATCTTAAGGATAATCGCCCTGTCAATTTAGAAAAATTAGAACCTGTATTTCACTTAAAAGAAATCAGTCCTGACTATTACAAAGATCCAATCTTAAATCAGGTTCTGGCTGAATACAAAGATCAATTACATGAAACCAGTTTTCTCTTTCCCATTGGCTCCATTAATGCCATTAAATATTTGAGCAAAATCTCCAATGATAAACTCTTTATCATTTCAACAGACAAAGGTTATAGCACCATCAAATCCCTGGACTATCATGGTCACCCCACGCTATCCTTTCACGGTAGTTTTTCCTTGATGGTCAATTTCCATGCCTTGGCACATTTTTTCAAAAACACGGGCGGGGATTGTTTCCTGCAAACTTCACGTAAAGGTATTAAGACCTCTATTTTCTGCAAAGGCATGAAATTGAATGAACTCCCCCAGACTCAACTCGCCATTGACGAATATCTCGAAGGCTTCAGTCCCGGTGATTATTTCACTGTTCACCGTCGTGTCAGTGATTCTTTCCAGGAATGTGATCTAGACATGCTAGCAGCCCACATGCATTTAACGCGTTGGGATCCTCATATGTACCTGAAAATCAAAAACCGTATTATCTCTCTGGTCAATGATGCAGAATCAGACACTGCTGAATTCATAGCAGCGAAGCTGCCTCAATTAGCAGCTAACTTCTATCATCTACCCAAGACTGAATGCGTTCTCTTTGAAATCGGTGTTTTCTTCCATGCTATCAAGCGCTATGATTCAGCACTAAAATACTATGAGGAATCCCTCCCCTATGTTGGTGAGCAATTTAGCCTGCGTTATAACATCGCCCTGTGCCAGCATCAGCTTGAAAAAATCGAAGAAGCCTTGGCAAACTTTAAACGCGCCAAGGACCTAAATCCTGACTCCAAAGAAGTCGAAGAATGGATTAGTTACCTCGAAAAACAAGAAAATAAAGAATAAAACAAGCATCGACAATAGAGATAGTTTCCGCTAGAATCGCTGAAAACCATCGGATAGTGATTATCGACATGACAATCTCTGCTCAGACGAGTTTTTCAGACCTTTCACGCGATCATTCCTTAACTAATGCCAAAGCTTGTGAGCAAGAACACAAATACCTCGAAAAAATGCAGTGTTTGGAAGAAGAAAACCGGACTTTGCGCATTCGCAATCAAGAACTAGAAAAAGCAAGTCATGCCAAAGACTTGTTTTTGACAATGCTATCCCATGAATTGCGCATACCTTTAACGGTTGTTATTTCCTGGGCGCAAATTTTGAAAATGGGTAAAATTGACCCTAAAAACACCCAAACAGCAATTCAAATAATTGAAGAACATGCTTTCATTCAAAACCAAATCATCAATGACCTTTTAGATGTGTCTAGCATTGCTCTTGGTAAAATCACCATCCAACCTCAACAACTTAATTTAGCTGAGCTGCTGGAGAAATTAATCGCCTCCATTGCTCCAAATGCTGAAAATAAAAAAATTAAGCTAACCTTAGAGTTAGATACACCCGCAGAAGTATTCGCCGACCCAATACGCTTGCAGCAAATATTTGGCAATTTGCTTTCAAATGCCCTTAAATTCACTCCTGCTCAAGGTGAAATTCAAATAAAGCTCAAGATTTTTAACGAAACGATACAAGTGAGTGTCCAGGATACTGGAATTGGAATTACCGCGGATTTTCTTCCCCGACTATTTGATTGTTTTAGTCAAGCACAGTTGAACCGAAGCAAGGGTAGCCTGGGGATGGGGTTAACCATTGTGCATAACTTACTGAAACTACAAGGTGGTTCTATTAAGGCAGAAAGCGGGGGAGAAGGCAAAGGCGCCACATTTACAGTTATTCTGCCAAAAAATACTTCACTTATGACATAAACATATCTGCTTGATTGATTTCCTCTATCTTGTAGCAAATATCCTAAAAGCATGGACTAATCTTGCAAGGCAGGGATAGCAAGATTAGTCAGGATCCATGCTATATCACAAACTATATTGATAATATTCTTCTCTTTCTATTGTCCGGATAGATTGAGATTAGATAAACAATAGGATGCAGTTTAATAAATATTGGCTAAAAATACCTTTAGGGACTTATACCAAGCAGAAGAGGAAAACCCTTAAAATAAGGTTAAGCTTCACTTTATCTCAATAATATGGTAATAAATAGCCTGAGATTGAAAAAACGTAAAATAACATGGTTCCAGTCTATTCAAACCTAGCTATGTTGGATAACTACATCGAACCCAGGATTTTTATCATTGAGGATGATCCAGCCATTGTCCGCTCCTTACAATGGCTATTTGAATCAGTGCAATTAAAAGTTGAAACCTTCCTTTCACCCCTTAAATTTTTAAATCATTGCTCATCGAAATTAAGAGGCTGCATCCTCACTGATTTACGAATGCCGGAAATGAGTGGACTTGACCTATTAAAAGAGATTCGCCTTATTAATAAACAAATCCATATCATTGTCATGTCTGCTCATGCTGATGTTCCCATGGCTGTCCGTGCCATGAAACAAGGAGCAAACGATTTCATCACTAAACCATTCAACGAGCAGGCCCTGCTCGATATTATTCAAAGAATACTCCGGGAAAAACAACAGTTAACAACCACTGATTCCGAATCTATCGAAAACCAAAAGAAAATTCTATCTCAATTAACCTTACGCGAATCCCAGGTTTTGAAACTCATCATCGAAGGAAAGCTTAATAAGCAAATTGCCGATGAATTAAAAGTATCTATATCAACAGTGGAAGCACATCGAGCAAAATTAATGCGAAAACTACAAGTTAGAACAATGGCACAACTCATTAAACTAACTTTAAACCTGGATCCTGCCTACTAGACCCTAAGGTAAACCTTGACTACCTATGGCCTTCCCTAGATTTTTAAAATTTAACTAATCGATTAGGCTACTAGCCATCAGCCATTACCTATTACGGAGGTAATGATTATGGAATCTACTAAGGACTTTCAAGCTTTGAGGAAAAAAGCAGAGTTAATTGCTAAGAAAAACAAAAAACTAGCTAACCAGACTCGCTTTAAATTTGAGGCCAAAGCACTGGATCATGAATTATCTCTATATCAAATCGAATTAGAAATACAAAATGAAAAATTATTGCAAATCCAAAAAGACTTGGATGAATCACGTCATCGTTATGCTGAATTATATAATTGTGCCCCTATTGGATATTTTACCCTGGATTCAGCAAATCTGATTTGCGATGTTAACGATGTTGGCGTCCATTTACTAGGCTTCAGTAAAAATTCATTGATTAAGAAAAATTTTACCAGATACATTGCGTCTGATTATCAATTTATTTTTTCAGATTTTAAACAACGCATCTTAAATACGGTTTGCATCCAGTCTTGCGAGTTAAAATTACTCAAAAAAAATGGGCCCTTATTTTATGCTCAATTGGAAGGTAAGGTTTTGTTAAACACCAAGACTGGTAACAAAAATATCTTGATCATAATTACAGATATCACCTTAAACAAGCAAGCAAAAGATAATTTTCAGCCCTATCCAATAGCCAATTCAGACCGACAAAACCCAGCTAGCGAATTAGCGGTTACTATTGCTCATGAACTCAATCATCCCCACGCCGTTATCTCTAATTATATTCATGGTGCAATCACCCGCTTGGAGAATGGGGAACTCCAAAAAACTGAATTACTTCAAGCTCTGAAAAAAACCATGGACCAATTGAATCGTGCCAATGAAATTATTTTGCGCATAGAGAATTTTATGTGCAGAGGTACGCTTAAATTTGAGCGTGTCAATCTAGATATCCTAATTAAAGAAGTTTTAACTTTTATTAATCATGAAATTGGTAATTATCACATCATGGTACATTACCAACCTTTGAATTTTTCCTTGGAAGTCACTCTTGATCGAATCCATATTCAGCAAGTCATGCTTAACCTCGCCCGCAATGCCATTGAAGCCATGAATGATGCTGGTTCCCCAGATCCCAAATTAATTATCGCTGTCAATTTAATTAATAAGAAAACTGTCCAAGTGAGTATCCTGGACAATGGTCCGGGATTTGATACGAGAGTGGTTCATAGATTTTTTGACCCTCACTTTACAACCAAACCCTACGGCTTAGGTTTAGGCTTAGCCATAAGCCGTGCTGTGATTGAAGCACATCAAGGCCAATTAATTGCTGAACCCAACTTTCCATCAGGGTCCTGTTTTAAATTCATGCTACCGCTAAAAATCAATGATTAACTTAGAAGGAGTATTATGAAAGATGATTCTCTAATCTATGTCATAGATGATGATCAAGCGATGATAGAATCCCTAGCCTGGATCATTGAAACGATCGGATTAAAAGCAAAAACCTATACTCAAGCCGAAGACTTCCTCAATGAATACGCCCCTCGGGTTCCAGGATGTATTTTAATGGATGTGCGTATGCCAGGCATGAGTGGCCCAGAATTACAACTGAAATTAAATGAATTAAAAAAAAGCGGCATCCCAGTGCAGCCTATTATTTTTATCAGCGGTTACGAGGATGTTTCTTTAACGGTAAGAGTCATGAAAGCAGGTGCTCTTGATTTTCTAACTAAGCCATTTAACAATCAAATTTTGCTTGAAACAATTAATAAAGCGATTCGCTATAATAAAGAAACCATGATAAGGCAGCAAGAACATAAAAGATCACTTGAAAAATTTTCATCGCTTTCTACTAGAGAAATGCAGGTTCTACGAGGAATTATTGATGGCAAACCCAACAAAATTATTTCTATTGATTTAAATATCTCTATGAAAACGGTGGAAGCCCACCGTGCCTCTCTGATGAAAAAAATGAAGGTAAAATCTATTTCTGAATTGGTCAAAATAGTACTTTCCAATGTTTCCTATGAACAGATTAGTCATGTATAAGCATTACCACGAAAATAACATTATTAGTATCCCTACTCAATATTTCAGGGGTTTCACCAATAGGTCTGTATCCATTTTTATGATAATTTCAAAAACAGGTTTTTAAATCGGAGGATATCACTTTGAACGCGAACAATATTCTTTGGGTAGATCCTATAGATTGTATAGGCTGGCCATTTGCAAACCGCCATCCTGAATACCTTAAGCTAGATGCTTGCGCCGACCTGATCGAGAGTATTGATAAAATCGGTCAACAAGTCCCCGCCTTAGTTAGAGAAAGATCGGGTTCACCTAAATATGAAATTATCAGCGGTATGAAACGTTTATTTGCCTGCAAGCACCTTGGAAAAAAAATCAAAATAGAAGTTACTCCTTTGGCGGATAAACAAGCCTTATTGGCCATGGATGCAGAAAATCGGCAACGATCAGACATTAGTCCCTATGAACGAGCCTGTGATTATAAACGCTGGGTTAAAAGCGGTATTTATAAAAATTATACTGAAATTATTAATGACCTGGGTGTCAAAAAATCTTGGTTTAGTCAGCTCGTCTCGCTGGCTGATTTATCTCCTGATATTGTTAAAGCCTTTGGCCATCCGAACAATCTAAAAATTAAATGGGGTTACGAATTGCAATTACTGTGCAAAAAGAGTCTTTTGCTTGAGCAGGAAATGATTAAATTAGCTAAAGATATCAAGGGAAATTTTGCTCCTTCACAGGTCTACAATAAATTAAAAAATCCACAAAATAAGGACATTAACTCCATTGTTAGCAAACCGTTATCTATTATGGATGCTAACAATAGCAAGATATTTGAAGTCAAGTACACCAAGCAAGGAAAGCCTCAATTATTCTTTTTCAGAAAATTGCATGGTAGGGTTATTGATAAAATTATTGAACAGGCTAGAAAAATTATTGAAAATGAACAGGTCATCGAATAAACAGAAAGATACCTCTACAGAAAAACCGTATCGAAAGATGGCCTTCGATACGGTTTTATTTGCATTAAACGTGAATCGTTTTTAAGCTGTACCGCCACCTTTTTTCATTTCCATGACGAGCTGGTAAATGATGTAGCCAGCACCGATGCCAATGACCAAAAACAGCAAACGGGAAAGAAAACCACCTAGAATAACATGCAGAAGATTAATTCCAATAATTCCATAAATACCGAGGTCAATACCGCCGACAAGCAAAAGAATAAAAGCAACGTATGAATAGATGTCCCAATTCTTTAACATCAACATCTGCATAATCCAACTCCTTAATGTAAACAGTATTCCCGATCAATAGCATACCATAAATTTAAACGCTCTCCCAGGGGGTTGATCCCCGCTTTTACTTAATGATCTCGTATCGCTTGAGAAGTTGGGCAAAACGTTCCCCTTCGGGAGAGGGGCTGCGATAATAATAGGTCTGTAGATAATTAAGCAACACATATTGATAACGAGAATTAACAAAATAGGGCATAATGGCCTCTAATCGGGCATTATCTGCTGCCTGACCCGAATCGCAGCGCTGGAAAAGAATGGCGGCTAAAATCTCAGCCTTGCAAGCCTTGCGAATACGATCAGCCTCTTTAAAACTTTGCAAACAAAACTGTAAAGCCCGATCTTTATTCCATTCTCGCCAACGTTGAAAAAAATTAAAGGCCATGGACTTATATTGGCCGAAGGATGCACTGGCCCCAGGCAAGCCAGCCAAGATCAAGAAAAACAAAGTGGGGATACAAGCCTCTACATTGGCCCAAGAGCAATTTCCAGCAATTTGCGATTCTACTTTTAATTCCGTGATTGGAACCAAATCTAATAGGCGATGCAATTCCTCATTGATAAATTTTCCGTTTTGCTTGTCATACATCAAATGCATGATGAATTCCGGGGTAAATACTTCTGGGCGATTAATGCGATAACACATGATATTATCGTAGAGACGACTATCCTCACGCCGATCGCATTTCGCAATAATCTGACCATATTTTACAAAAGTAATGGCATGTCCCTCATAGCCAACAGGAATAATGAGGGGCTCATGCTTCAGCAGCGGAAGAATAATTCCTTCATATTTGTGATAATTCACCCGATATTGGCGATATTTAACTAATTCTGCGGCCCGACGCATCACTTCAACAATCACCTGAGATAAACCCAGATAACGCCTTAAACGTCTGGCTCCATAATTATTCTGGAATTGCTCCACAGAATCACAAATCAAACCCAAAGTAATGTCTAGGAAAAATCCTTCGAAATCGACTTCCACAAAACGATTTTGCGGATCCACTATATTAGCAGTGCCCACCAATTCAAACATATGCCCCAACAGCTTAGTATTGATATAATCCTGAGCAAAAGATAAATCAGCGCCTGAATGATAAAGTAATTGTCTAAATTCTTGCTGACGCCGCAATATGGGCATAGCTAATACGGGTTGTCCTGCCAGATTATAGGCATTAGGATTAGCCCCATGTTGAAGCAAGAAACGAGCCAATTCTAGATTATTATTTTCCGCTGACCAATGTAAGGTGGTATTGCCAGTAGCATCCTGCCCATTGACATCTGCTCCCTGGGCAATGAGTTTTTTGGATATCTCGAGATTATCGACAATAGCAGCCTCAATTAAGGGTGTAAAACCATATTCATCCATTTGATTGAGGTCAACACGATGACGCAGCCATTCGTCAACCGCCCTGAGATCTTCTTCAATAATTGCCGATGTGAGTGACATTTGAGACCCTTAAAACGGTGATGGTTTGGGCGGAATAAACCGCGGTTGATTTTGCAGGCCTAGACGAAGTTGCAACTGATAGGTCAACTCCTCTCTCTTCTCATTATTCGTTTCAGCCTCATTAATAGTTGGATCCAAATTCACTTGTGGATCAGCCCCATCGAATTCAGCCTTTTCACTTAAAATGGGATGACGTAGAAACCCCTCACCCCTAGCTTCCAATCCTAAGCCTTGTTGGTAATTTCTATTAGGATTTTCTTTCTTATCCTTGCGTTGCTCGCGGAGTTTCTTTTGCTTTTCGATCAGAGCGCCACTGGCATCCTTATGAACGGATAAAAGCTGCCTTTCCTCCTCTGCGGTATATTCATCCGAGCGGATGAATATAAAATCACGAAATTCTATAGCACCGCCACGGCCACCACTGCTACCTTCGCCAGTGTCCCCGCCGGTATCTCTGCTGATACTATCCCATTCCTCCTCTTTTTCAAGAAGAGCCCGTTTGCGTTTTTTATCATCAGAATCAATCATTTGGCCACTCCGCTGAAATCCTTACTATATAATAATTATAATGGATAAAGTCCAGACCTGCTGAATTTTATATATTAAACGGGTACTTGACCAGCCATCCCCATTAAAGGTAGGGATAGTGAACTAATTACCTTTTTGCTTGCTTAATTCTTCTCGTAATTCCGGCAAAATCTTAAATAAATCACCTACTACAGCATAATCAGCAATTTGGAAAATAGGGGCTTCGGGATCATTATTGATGGCTACAATGACTTTACTGTCTTTCATGCCTGCTAAATGTTGAATAGCGCCTGAAATGCCCACAGCAATATATAAATCCGGAGCAACCACCTTTCCAGTTTGTCCTACTTGATAATCATTGGGAGCATAACCCGCATCAACAGCCGCACGCGAAGCCCCGAGTGCTGCACCCAACAAATCAGCCAATTCTTCTAACAACTTAAAATTCTCCGCGCTCTTAAGTCCTCTGCCACCAGACAACACAATTCGTGCCGCCGTTAAATCTGGCCGCTCTGATACGGTAAGCTGTTGCTCAACAAAATGCACTTGTTCATTGGGAATGTTCCGCGTGATTTTTTCAATAGGCGCTAAAGCACCGACTTGGAATTCGGCAGCGGGAAAAGCAGTGCCTCTAATAGTCATTATTTTAATTGAATCGGGGCATTGTACTGTAGCCAAAATATTACCGGCAAAAAGTGGGCGGACAAAAATATCAGGCGCCTGGATTTCAATCACTTCCGAGATCATGTTCATTCCCAGAATAGCAGCTACCCGCGGCAATATATTTTTAGAGAACGTTGAAGAACACGCCAACACATGACTATAAGACTGGGCATATTCCGCCAATAGAGCCGCTGTATTTTCCGCCAACTGATGAGCATAAACTTCATGGTCCACCTGCCAAATTTTTCTTACTCCCGGCAATTTTGCCGCTTCATTTGCCACCGTCTCACATTGCCAACCCACGATTAAAACATCATAGTGCTCATGGAGTTGTTTAGCAGCAGAAACAGCATGAAGTGTTACTGCTTTCAGTTTTTTATGATCATGTTCTGCAACAATTAATACACTCATGGCTGTCCTTATAATATTTTGGCTTCTTCTTTCAGACGCTGAACCAGCTCTTTGGCATCTGCCACCCGAACTCCAGCACGTCTTTTTGCAGGCAGTGCAAGCATCAATGTTTTTAAACCCGGAATAAGTTGAATATTAATAGATTCCAGCGGAATCACTTCTAGCGGCTTACGCTTAGCCTGGACAATATTAGGCAAAGAAATATATCTGGGCTCATTCAAACGGAGATCGGTGGTGATGAGTGCCGGCAACTTTAAAGAAAGCGTTTCCAAACCTCCGTCAATTTCCCGCGTCACTTGCACCCACTCGCCGTCAAACTGTAATTTAGAAACAAAAGTACCCTGAGGCCAATTCAGCAAACCAGCCAACATCTGCCCTGTTTGATTGTTGTCGGTATCAATAGCTTGTTTACCCATGATAATCATTTGCGGATTTTCTTTAGCTGTCAGCGTCTGCAAAATTCTCGCCGCACTTAGCGGCTGCATTTCCTGCTCAGTCTGTAATAATATCGCTCGATCTGCACCCATGGCCAAAGCAGTACGAAGCATTTCCTGTGAGGAAGAGGGACCAATGGATACTGCCAATAGCTCCTTGGCAATACCTTTTTCTTTTAGGCGCACTGCCTCTTCCATGGCAATTTCATCAAAGGGATTGATTGACATTTTCACATGAGCCGTGTCAATTCCACTGGCATCCGCTTTCAAGCGGACCTGGGTTTTAAAATCAGGAACCGATTTCAACGCAATGAGTATTTTCATTATTATCCTCAGCAGGAAAATCTAGAAAGTCACTATTGTCTATGAAAGAATAGGGCAGTGTATTAAAGATGACAAGAGAAATAACCTATGGAAATCAAAGATCAAGTCGTTCTTATCAGTGGCGGTGCTTCCGGGATGGGTGCAGCAACTGCCAGGATACTGGCCCAAGCAGGCGCCAAAATCGCTCTGCTCGATTTGAATCAGACCTTGGCAGAAAGCCTGGCTAAAGAAATCAAAGGCATCGCCCTATACTGCGATATCACTCAAGCGGACAGCGTGCAACAAGCCATCACGAAAGTCAGCGCTTCACTGGGCATTCCTCGCATTTGCATTAACTGCGCTGGCATTGTCTTGGCCAAACGTATGCTCGGCAAAGAAGGCCCTTTGCCCTTGGAAGACTTTCAAAAAATCATTAATGTGAATCTCAATGGCAGTTTCAATGTAATGCGTTTAGCAGCTGCTGCCATGGTAACACTCGAAACATTGCCAGATTCAGGTGAAAGAGGTCTAATTATCAATACTGCCTCTATCGCTGCCTTTGAGGGACAAATTGGACAAGTTGCTTACAGTGCTTCCAAGGGCGGCATCGTCGCCATGACCTTGCCCGCCGCGCGTGAATTAGCTCAATTTAACATTCGGGTCATGACGATTGCCCCTGGGTTAGTGGATACACCGATGTTTGGAAAATTATCAGAGGAAGCAAGATCATCACTCATTGCAGCAGTGCCCTTCCCCAAACGCCTGGCCAAACCCGAAGAATATGCTTTACTCGTGCGGCAAATTATAGAAAATCCCATGCTAAACGGCAGCGTGATTCGCTTGGACGGCGCTTTACGAATGCAGTCTAAATGAGTTATGTTATAGGGTGATTAAAATAATAATAACCTTGGGGTTGTAATAAAATACCGGTGTGAGGCAGCCATGTTGAAGAGAGTGCTCTTGTTTCTTGCAACCAATATCTTAGTCATCCTAACCATCTCTATTATCACTACCGCTTTAGGCGTACATAGTTATTTGACTTCTTATGGCTTAGATTACGAAAATTTAGCTATTTTTTGCGCTATTTGGGGAATGACTGGTTCATTTATTTCCCTTTTATTATCTAAGGTCATGGCCAAATTTGCTTTGGGCGTCGTCATCATTAATTCCAAATCTGCAACCAAAGAAGAAAGATTTTTGTTAGATATTGTTCAAACTTACACCCGTCGTTTAAATCTCCCCAGGATGCCGGAAGTAGGCATTTATCATTCTCCTGAGCTTAATGCCTTCGCGACAGGCCCCAGTAAAAGGGATGCTCTCGTCGCCGTATCTTCTGGACTCTTGGCCAATATGAATCCTGATGAAATTGACGGCGTCATTGGCCATGAAATGACCCATATCGCCAATGGAGACATGGTTACCCTAACCTTATTACAGGGGGTGATTAATGCCTTCGCTTTATTCCTGTCGCGAGTATTTGCCTATGTGATTTCCATGGCACTTTCTAAAAATGAAGATCGTGAAGAAGGTCCTTCTTTCCTTATTTATAATGTATTAATTATTACCTTTGATATTCTCTTTACTATCTTGGGCAGCATCTTGGTCGCTGCCTTCTCACGCTGGCGCGAATATCGAGCCGACAGGGGCGGTGCTAAACTGGCTGGCCGCGATAAAATGATTGCCGCCCTCAAGCGTCTGCAAACCGCTATGGGTTATGAAGATGATCGCGCCCCTTCAATGGCTACTCTCAAAATTTCCCATCGATCCAGCTGGCTTGAACTGTTTTCATCTCATCCTCCGCTGGATAAACGGATTGAGAAATTAATGTATCAAAATTCTTAAACAAGAATAAGAATGCGGCCAAATCAAGGAAAAAGAACTCAATGCGGTTAAAAGAGCGTCTTAAGAGCTTGTTAATTGGTCATCCCCTTAACCCTTTCAATCCCAATATCTTGCGCCATGTCTCCCTCGTTGCTTTTCTAGCCTGGGTAGGCCTGGGCGCTGACGGTTTATCCTCTTCCTGTTATGGTCCAGAAGAAGCTTTCTTGGCTTTAGGTTCCCATACCAATTTTGCACTCTACATTGCTATTGCTACAGCAATTACCGTTTTTGTCATTTCCTTGGGCTATAATCAAGTCATTGAGCTTTTTCCCAGCGGAGGTGGCGGTTACAAAGTTGCCACCCAACTTTTAGGGCCCTATCTTGGCTTGCTTTCTGGAGCAGCACTCATTGTCGATTATGTCCTAACCATTGCTGTTTCAACCGCCAGCGGTATGGATGCTATTTTCAGTTTACTCCCCACTGCCTGGCTTCATCATAAATTAGCTAGCGAAGTCATTTTAATTTTGTTGCTTATCGCTCTAAATATGCGTGGCATGAAAGAATCCATCAAGATCTTAATGCCCATTTTTCTCAGTTTCATCATCGTTCATTTCAGTTTGATTATTTACGGTATTACCGCGCATCGAAAAGGCTTGTTCCCCATTATCGATCAAGCCTTGGTTGAAACTCAATCCTTCACTCATCTCATGGGTTGGATTCCTTTTCTGGCACTAGTACTCCACGCCTACTCTCTGGGTAGCGGGACTTACACCGGCTTGGAAGCGGTTTCCAATAACGTCAACCGCCTGCGCGAACCCCGGGTCGCCACCGGTAAATGGACCATGCTGTATATGGCCACCTCACTTAGCTTTACTGCTGCTGGTTTCATCCTGCTCTACCTCTTATGGCAGCCTGTTCCTACCTTGGGACAAACCCTCAATGCCATTGTCTTTCATTCCATTTTAGGCAGTTCAAATAGTGCTGAGCTCATTCTATTGATCACTCTACTACTTGAGGCTTGTTTGCTCTTTGTCGGCGCCAACACAGGTTTTCTGGCTGGTCCTACTGTCTTGGCCAATATGGCCATTGATGGTTGGATGCCCAACCGCTTTAGACATTTATCCACACGCTTAGTGATACAAAATGGCATCATCTTATTCGGCATTTCCGCCTTGGCTATTTTAGTGTGGTGCAAAGGTAAAGTTTCACTGTTGGTGGTTTTATACAGTATCAATGTATTTATCACCTTTACCCTTTCCTTATTAGGCTTATGCGTTTATTGGCTCAGAAAAAAATCCAGCGCTTCCCCCTATTGGTTCTGGCGCTTGCTGCTTTCTTCCCTGGCCTTTACCTTGGCGGCCAGCATCTTGTGCATCACACTCATTTCAAAACTTCAGTCCGGCGGTTGGCTAACACTAGCAATTACTTGTACTGTCATCCTGATTTGTTTTTTAATTAAGCGACATTATTATCGCGTTGCTAAAAAACTAGCTGAATTGGACGCCCAATTAAAACAACCTATTACCGAAGAAATGACCCGGCCACTCCAATTGGATCCTCAACAACCGACTGCTGGCATTATGATTGGAAAAAATTTGGGGGTTGGCATGCATACGCTACTCTGCGTCTTACGCATGTTTCCCCATCATTTTAAAAATTTTGTCTTCTTAAGTGCTGGAATCGTCGACGTTCAAAGTTTCTCCGGCCAAGATGCTCTGGAAAAAATGAAAATTGAAGTGAATAACACCCTCCATTATTTTGTGAACTATTGCCGACAGTATGGCATTCCAGCCGAAGCCTATTCGGCCTTTGGCACTGACCCTGTCGAAGAATTAGATAAACTGACCGAAGAAATTTGTAAAAAATTCCCTAATTGCATCTTCTTCTCAAGTAAGCTCATATTCAAAAATGATAATTGGATCACCCGTTTTCTTCATAATGAAACCCCCAACACCTTGCAGCGTCAACTGCATATGGAAGGCAAGGAATTAGTCATTATTCCGATGCGGATTTAGATATGATATATTGAGGGAGTTTTACAGGAGAAACAAACCGTGTTTTCAAGTATTTTCAATAAGCTGAATGCGTTCATCTCACCCCAGCAAAACCTCGACCCCCTGGCCAAAGAATATTTAAACTATCTCCAGGCCGCTTATCCCAATAATCACAATTATAAAGTCAAAAACCAGCATTTAATTCCTTTACGCGAACTCTCTAAGCGGTATAAACGCATTCGAGAGTTTTTACCGCCGAATAGCGAACGCTTTCTGGATATTGGCTCTTCCAAAGGTTATTTTGTTTTTGCAGCCACAGAAAATCCCCAATGCGCTCATGCGCTGGGCATTGATATTTATCAATATGATATTGATGTATGCAATTGGCTGAAAAACTATTTGCACAACGATAAAGTTCGCTTCGAATTCCTTCGGCTCCATGAATTATCTCAGCGTATTGATGAATTTGGTGGGCCTTTTCAAACCGTGCTCATGATCAATATGTATCAATATCTTTATTTTGGTAGCGCCCGTTGCCCTGACCGTTATCTCAATCATGAAGCAATTTTTAAAAATTTAAGAAACATTTGTGATGGTCGCATTATCTTCAATAATCGTGCCAACTTAATAGATTGTCAAAACGTGGAGCAAATTGAACGAGCCACAGAACACAGTCAAAATTATACAGAAGAAAAAATTATTGCCGCGGCTTCGCGTTATTTTAATGTCATTCCCCATGGGAAATTTGGTGCTTATCCTCTATGGACCATGGATGCCATTTGAGGCAAGGGAGATAAACCTCATGGAAAAAAACCCTATCGTTATTGTCAGCCTAGCCAGAACACCGCAAGGTAATCTCTTGGGGGAACTAAAAGATTTTTCTGCTCCTCAACTAGGATCACAGGTCATCAAAGCCGTGGTGGAGCGTGCCACACTAAAACCTGAAGACATTGATGAAGTCATCATGGGGTGTGTATTGCCTGCGGGTCAAGGGCAAGCCCCTGCGCGACAAGCCGCTCTGGGCGCTGGCCTTCCTATCAAAGTAGGCTGTACGACTATCAACAAAATGTGTGGTTCGGGCATGAAGGCTATTATGCTGGCTCATGATATGCTTTTAACCGGTCAGCAAAAAATCATGGTGGCAGGAGGTATGGAAAGTATGACCAATGGCCCTTATTTATTGCCCAAAGCCAGACAAGGCTATCGCTTGGGCCATGGACAACTGCTTGATCACACCATGCTGGATGGTCTTGAAGATGCCTATGACAAAGGTCGAGCTATGGGCTATTTTGCCGAACTCTGTGCCAAGGAAATGGGCTTCAGTCGTGCTCAGCAAGATGAATATGCCCTCACTTCCTTTGATCGAGCTAAAAAAGCCATTCAAGAAAAAAAATTCGCCCTAGAAATTGTACCCTTAATCACCAAAACACGTCAGGGTGAAATCACCATCGACACTGATGAGAGGCCAGGTTCCGTTTCCTTGGAAAAGGTTTCCCAACTTCCCACCCCTTTTATGAAAGATGGCACGGTCACTGCTGGCAATTCTTCCTCTATCTCAGATGGTGCAGCCGCTCTGGTACTCATGCCGCTATCTGAAGCCCAACAACGAGGAATCAAACCGCTGGCACGTATTATTGCACATAGTTCCTACGCCAAAGCACCAGAACAATTTACAACTGCCCCCATTGATGCATCTCGGAACCTGATGCACAAAATTGGCTGGACGGTAGGCACAACAGATCTCTTTGAAATCAATGAAGCCTTTGCGGTGGTAGCCATGGCTGCTATGCGGGAATTAAAAATTCCGCATGAAAAGCTCAATGTGCATGGCGGTGGTTGTGCTCTAGGTCATCCTATTGGTGCCAGCGGCGCACGCATCGTGACCACCTTAATTGCAGCCCTACAACAAAAGAGATTAAAACGCGGTCTAGCCTCGCTCTGTATTGGCGGTGGTGAAGCCACAGCCATCGCGCTTGAACTCATCTCGGCGGAATAACATGCCTCGCGAAAGAATGGATTTCGATGTGATCATTGTCGGTGCCGGACCTGCAGGTTTATCAGCTGCCATTCGTTTAGCCCAATTAGCACAAGCACAGCAAAAAACCTTAAATATTGGTATTATTGAAAAAGGTGCTGAAGTTGGTGCCCATATTTTATCTGGGGCTGTGTTAGAACCCAGGGCCTTGAATGAACTCATTCCGGATTGGCGTGAACAAGGTGCCCCTATTCACATTGCCGCCATAGAAGATCAATTTCTATTTCTCACGGAACACAAATCCTTTCAGCTCCCTACTCCCCTGCCCATGAAAAATCAGGGCAATTATATTATCAGCTTGGGTTTGGTTTGCCGTTGGCTAGCCCAATATGCTGAGAAATTGGGAATTAATATTTTTTCCGGTTTTGCCGCCACTGAAGTTCTATATCAAAATAATGCTGTTTGTGGCATTGCTACCGGACCCAAAGGCTTGGGAAAAAACAATCAACCCACCGAGCGCTATCAAGCGGGGATTGAACTTTATGCCAAGCAAACTTTTTTCGCTGAAGGCTGTCGGGGATATTTAACCCAGCAATTATTTGAACGCTTTGATTTAAGAAAAAGTGCTGACCCCCAGACCTATGGTATAGGCATCAAAGAATTATGGGAAATCCCTCAAGCCCTGCATCGTCCTGGCTCTGTCATACATTCGATTGGCTGGCCTTTAAATAACAGCACTTATGGCGGTTCTTTTGCCTACCATCTTGACAATCAATGCCTGGCTCTGGGTTTTGTCATTGGTTTGGATTATGACAATCCCTATCTTAATCCCTATGAAGAATTTCAACGTTTTAAATCCCATCCCGTGATTAAACCCTTATTAGAAAATGCCAAGCGCTTGGCTTATGGTGCGCGTGCCTTGAATGAGGGTGGCTGGCAATCCCTGCCCAAATTAAGTTTTCCCGGTGGATTGATTATAGGCTGTGGTGCAGGCTTTTTAAATGTGCCCAAAATCAAAGGCATTCATACTGCCATGAAATCGGGGATGATCGCTGCCGAAAGTGTTTTTCCTCTACTCGGAAAAGAGGCGCTAAATGAATGTACAGCTTATCCAGCCAATATCCAGAAATCCTGGATCGCCCAGGAATTATATCAGGCTCGTAATATCCGGCCAGCCTTGAATTGGGGGCTGTGGCCAGGTTTAATGTACGCAGCCCTGGACACTTATATTTTACGCGGTCGTGCACCCTGGACTTTACATCATCGGCGCAAAGATTCTGATTCTCTGAGAAAAGCAGCATACTGTCAGAAAATAAATTATCCCAAACACGATGGTCAAACTTCTTTCGATTTGATGAGCTCAGTTTACTTGGCTAACATCCAGCATGAGGAACAGCAACTCTGCCATCTGAAACTCAAAGACCCCAAACTACCTATCGAGATCAATCTACCCGAATATGCTTCTCCTGAAATACGATATTGCCCCGCCGGCGTGTATGAAGTCATTTATGATATTAATCAAAAACCTCAGTTTCAAATCAATTCTCCGAATTGCATACACTGCAAGGTTTGTGATATTAAAGATCCCCGACAAAATATTATCTGGACCCCTGCCGAAGGAGGTAGTGGTCCTCAATACGAAATGATGTAATGATACTATGAAGAAATTGCCACGCGATTTTTACGATCGAGACACTATTATAGTCGCCAAAGAACTGTTGGGAAAATATTTAATCCACGAACATCAAAACTTCCAGCAAATCGGCAAAATCGTCGAAGTAGAAGCCTATTTAGGGCCGCATGATTTAGCTGCACATTCGGCCAAAGGACTCACTCCACGCACCCAAGTCATGTTTGGACCTCCCGGCTATGCCTATGTATATCTCATTTATGGCATATACCACTGCATGAATGTGGTCACCCAGGCTGAAGGTCATGCCTCCGCGGTATTATTACGGGCAGTTGAACCTATTCAACAGATTAGTGAGCGCACCCACGGACCGGGGCTCTTATGCAAGGCCATGCATATTAATAAAACTCAAAATGGACATGATTTATTAAGCCCTAATTTTTATATTGCAGAATCTTCTGAACAAGAAAATTTCAAAATCACCAAAAGACCTCGCGTCGGCGTAGATTATGCCAAGCACTGGGCCAAACGGCACTTACGTTTTTATATTCAGGGAAATACTTTTATTTCCAGGCGATGATAAGACGCAAGTGCTCACGGCTTGACAGGTTTCTACTAGATATGACTATTTATTTTTATGTGAATGTCTTCCTCCCTTACTGCGGTCTTTATTGGTTAAATTACCACCTCGACCACCGTGTGTGCTTCGCCGACTTCCTTGTTCAGAGGATGAACCAGAATATTCTCCGCCTTTACGAGTTGCTTTAGGATTATTAGCAAAACCTTGAATACGATTTTTAGTCTCTGCATTCATAAACCACCTCCATAAGTTATGTAAAAATATTTTAGTTAATTTCAAGAATAAATTTTACTATTATAATTGAAGCCCCATTAGGATGTATCTCAGATTCAATGCTGGAGGCCCTTTGGATATATTCTAAAAAATTAAAATTACTTCTTTTTAGGAACTTTTTTTCCTTTTTTTCTAGCCTTGGATAAACCTACAGCAATAGTCTGTTTCAGGCTTTTTATAGGTCTTTTTTTTCGACCGCTATGAGCTTTTCCTCGCTTATAATCATGTACTTCTTTCCTTACATCGGCTTGAACATCCTTTCCATATTTCGTCATAACATCCTATTCATAAAAACTCCCTACTTGGCTAAAATGGCCGTAGTCTTCTTAGGTAAAGAAACCCATGATCACTCAGTCGTCGCGTTCATTAAACCTAGACCTGGAATAACGCCTGCAGCGAAATCCCAGGCTGGTTTTGTACTACAGCTTTCCCTATTATAGTTATCATTAAACACCATCCACTCCTAATTCGCCTACTCACTATGAAGATTAATTTATCATCGTCTTTAATATCAGAATAAAGCAAACAGGAAACACGGAGTAACTAGGATATTTACTCGTTCTATCAGGTAAAACCCTATTTTATTATTAAGATTGCTGCCTGCAACAGCTTATAGAAAATGCAGGCAGCATATGCTACTCTCTTCACGCTTACTTCTCTTCACCCTCTTCTTCTTTCGCTTCATCTGATTCAATCTGAGATCCTTGTTCCGATTTTCCACGCCCACCATGTGAATGTTCTCCACCTTTGCGACCCGCTTCACTTAAGCTTTCATGACCACGTGTTTCTGCCGCCTTTTTACCCGCCTCCACCCGTTTTTCGTGCGGAACAGACTGTCCCCCTTTACGACCCGCTTCACTTAAACTGTCATGACCCCGTGTTTCTGCTGCTTTCTTTCCGCCTTCAGTTGTACCCGTCATAAACACCTCCCTATTTATCATTGAAAGTTGATAAGAATGAATTTGACATCATGGCTTTCTTTATCAAGATAATTATAAAAAATAATGGGAAATCTTGTCCCCTATGTTCATTCCTGGCCATTATAGGGAAAATCCCAATAGGCTAAACACGGACACATTGTAGCGTCTCGGCCTAAATTACAATAATCATCCCGATTTAATCGAGCCGCCCAAAGTCTGTTTCGGCAATATAGTGCACTTGATACTGATGGGGATTAATGAAGTAAAATGGTTTAGCATGGGATTGTTATAAAGATATTAGTTCATATCATTTTACAGTACCTTTATATCCAACAAATGAGGCAATTCCTTTAAGGCCTCAACAAAAGGCAATGCAACAATATTATCATTTAAAAATAATTTCTTATCACCCATATAGAGAATATACAGTTTAGCCATAGGATAATCTTCTTTAAAAGATCGCAGGCCTCTTAGCATTTTAGGTGTTATTTGCGTGCTATGTTTAATTTCAAATGCTAGCATGGACTTTTGACCATAAATAATAAAATCGACTTCAACACCACTGACAGTTCGCCAATAATACAGTTGAGAGTCCGAACGATAATAATCAATTAGAGCCAAACAAGATTGATAAAATAAGGTTTCTAATCCGCTTCCCAGAATTTCGCTGCCAACATCCAACAAACCCTTGGGTCTCAAATTTTGATACACTCCAACGTCAAAATAATAAAACTTTTCACTGGTTACTAACCGCCGTTTTGCACGTTTCGTAAAAGCCGGCAAAGTATGTGACAACAAAAGATCATTCAAAATGCTAAAGTAATTTTGAATGACTTGGCGCTCAATGCCTACTTCACGAGCAATTTCACTATAGTTCACGTTACTCCCTTGTGAAAAACTAGCAACTTCCAAGAACCGGGCAAATGCGGAAATATTACGTGTCAATCCTTCTTGCATGACTTCTTCCCGCAGATAAGTATCGACATAGGTAGATAAATATCCTTTAGGATCATCATAAGTATAGGTTGAGGGAAGCATGCCCAAAGTCAATGCATGTTCCAAGTTAAAAACATCTTTTAACTCCTGTATAATAAGAGGATGCATATGGTAGTGTATCGCTCTGCCCGCCAATAAATTAACCCCATCACGTTTGAGTTTGCGTGCCGAAGATCCAGTTAATATAAAACGCTTACCTTCATGCTCTATCAATCGATGAACTTCATCTAAAAGTTCTGGAACCTTTTGTACTTCATCCAGTACAACCCACCCCTGAAAACGAGGATCAAATAACTGTTGTAAATCTTCAGGTCGGGCTTTTAACCGGCGGTAAGTTAAAGGCTCAAGCAAATCGATATAGACGTGGTCCTCCTGGCTAAGATGAGCTTTTAGCCAATGGGTTTTCCCTGTACCACGAGGGCCAAAAATAAAACAACTGTTTTTAGACTCAAGAGGAATAGAAAATAGTCGTTTTAACATCCAAATTTCCTGTATTTTTGGTTTTTAAAACAACATTTTATCAGATTTATAGAGGGCTAGTCTATTCTTTAATAAGCTTTACTTTCCTGGGCTTCGTTGATCATTTGCTCAAAATAAGGAAGCATGATCCTAGGGCGTGTCGTCATGTAATTAACCCCCACGCCGTCGTCCCGCGGCTTGTCCGCGGATCCAAAAATGCAGGCAAAACATAGTCATCTATTAGCATTTAAGCTATTTTAACGCCCTTTGTAAGGACAAGGAAGTTAGAAATGCGACGTCATGAATTAACTGATGAACAATTTGAAAAAATCAAAAGCTTTCTTCCTGGGCGAAAAGGGCATGTAGGAGTCACTGCAAAAGATAATAGAGTTTTTATCAACGGAGTGCTTTGGATATTTAAAAAACGACTCAAAAATTGGTGTTGGGAATGGAAATTAAATTTAATTGAAGGGCTTAATCCTGAATGGCGAGACCTATATAAAGAAATCAGCATCTAGCTGGATCCCGCGGGCAAGCCGCGGGACGACGGGCGTGAGGGCTAATTAATGACGACACGCCCTAGTGATCTCAAGCCGTTTCAGCTTCTGTGCCATTAAAAAAGCAGGCTCGGTACTAAATCTACCCAGTCCAATTACGATTCCCCCATCCTCCCTAAAAAATGATCAGTCTCTTAGGGTTTCTGGGAAGATACAAGCCCAGGTTAATTGACCTAACCATCTGACTAATCTATTATTTATAATTCTATGGAAACGCAATAACCATTCCGTATATAATTTTCAGCTATTTGCGCAATAATGAGTTAGTTATGAGATCGAATTCCACACAGCAGATTATAAGAGCACAAGCATCCTGGCTTGAAAAAAAAGAAGATATGCCTGCTAATCCACAGCTGGATCAAACTGCTGCCATTCTCTGCCCCGTACATATTCCTGCTGATCTTAAAAATCAATTACAAAGATGGGGACTCAGCTTTCCAGACGATGAAAAGTTCTCCTTAGAAAAACTGAGAGAAAAATTTAATGACCTCTGTCAGCTAGAGGAAAAAACCCAAGAAAATCAACGCAAGCTGGCCATTAAAGAATATAAATTATGTATTCTCGAATCTTATTTAAAATTGCTGCGCGGCGAACAACAGGTCTCTGAAAAATCTGTTGAAAAAGAATCGCTCTGGAAGAGAGTGCGTTATGGCTTTCTATTATTTGCCGGTATTTTAAGCGAGGGCATTGGTAGCTTCCTGGGTTCTGCGGATATCGCCAGTGTGATACCTTCCATTTCGGATTTCGGTATCCTAGTCATCAGTGTCTCCTTCAGTATTATTAATGCCTTTCTCTTCTATGCCTTTGAGTCCAACGCTATCAGAGAAGCCATGGGCCTAGACACCCGTGAAGGCACGGGCCTGCATCTAGCCGCAGATGAAGAAGAAATCGAGCTCACCATAGAAATTAATCAAGAAGTAAACAACCGTGCCATTAATAAACTATCCCGGCCTCAATATGCCGCCCATGCTAAATTCATTGATACTTTGAATACCGCCGTCATGAATAAAAAGCAATTTCAGCATAGTGAAATGCAGGAAAAATTGCCACTTAAAGTACTTCGCTACCTAATCACCGGCCTCGGTGCTCTGATGATGAGCTTTAATGGTTTTTTCATGGTGAAAGCCCTATTATTATCCTTAGCACCCAGTCTATTGTTGACCCCAGCTGGCCCCATCTTAATGGCTTTGGGCATTGGCGTCATGTTAACCTATTTTCTAGAAGTGCGCTGTAAATCCGTGATGGGCTTCCTCAACCCAGGCATACAAAAATTTAAAGAGGTCAAAGATAAATATGACAAATTTGTTCCACAATCAGAGCTTTCGCTGCGAGCACAGCATGATGAATATCACGCAAAAAATAGCTTTCAGCAATTGCATAGCGAAAATGAAGAATTAACAAGGGAAAATAGTGCGCTTAAGCAACGTTTGCAAGAACACCAGCCCCCATTTGAAAGGCTTCTTGTAAATACTAAAAAGACCAGTGCTTCAGCGTCGACTCCCAATCTACATACTCTAGCGATGTGGGAAAGCCCTAGCTCTAAGCTCAACCCAGCTGAGGAACCTTCGCTCGGTAGTCGTCAACCGACATTCAGATATTAATCTTCTCGTATATCTTATCCTTCACGCTTCTTTCCGAAGAATTTCAGGATACGCTTCACAAAAGCACCAGCAATATTACGCTTCTGAGTTTGGGCTTCAGGAGCAGAATATTCTTTTTGCTTGATCAAGTTCATCATTTGCTGTTCAGCAATTTTATCACTGATTTTCTGCACCATGTCGGGATGCTTCTTAAAGAGTTTTCCCATGGTCTCTTTACTGATTTCATAAATCAAAGCATCACTCAAGGCTGTAACAGTCGCCGAGCGCGGCTCCCCCATCAACATGCCCATTTCTCCAAAATATCTTCCGGGCAAAAGCTTGGCAACGGGAATTAAATCAGCTGTCTCAGATGATTTAATATAAACTTGCAAGGCGCCTTCGACTAAAATATACATGACATCACCCGTGTCGCCTTGATGAATAATGGTCTCTCCTGCTTTAAAATCATAAGGCTTCAGAGAATGACACAGGTCTTCCAATTCATCCGTTGTTAAATTGGCAAAGAGCGTCACTTGCCGCAACACCGTCAAAGGACGCTGATCTGCAAGGACATGAGAAAAATAATCTTCTTTTTCACTTTCTTTGAGATGAGAATAATTATCATATTTTTGAATAATACTCATAATATGCTTTTCAACATCTTCTAAATCAATATAAGGTGAGCCCATGGGGAAACCTGCAGCACTTAATTGTTCAATAATGGTGGCAATAAGTTGGTGTTTAGCGACTAGTGGGGAAATTTTATCGCGTTCAGTCCAGCAATAGATTTCATATCTTGCCTGATTATTATCAATGCCCGCAATCACGATTTGAGGCAAAGGATCACGGACGACATAATCGGCGGAAGTAACCACAGCATTAAAGATTCTTAAAGCATCCAAGATCGGCAAATCACTTACACCGAGTACCAAGGTAAAACTGACTGAAAAAATACGTCCTCGTGAATAATTGCGTATCACATTGGCACAAACCACTGAATTAGGAATAGCAATCATACGCCCCACGAAATCTTCTAAATAGGTATTGCGCATTGTCACATCTTTGACAATAGCCAATTCATCGAACCTTCCCGGAATAGAAATCACATCGCCTGGTTTAAAAACTTGGGCAACATTAAGAGCAATCCCCTGGGCTGCATTTTCCAAGATGCCTCGCAAAGACAAGCCTACAACGATACCAATACCCCCCGTCGTTGCTAATAAGCCGGTAATCGATTTATGAAAAACCAGAGCTACAATAAAAATCAGAGCAATCAGAAAGATGATCGTGGATGCCGTAGACTTCAATAACTTCGGAACCGGGGCCCCAGTTCGTTTATGAATAATATCTTCCCAGACAAAAATATTGATAGCTATATTGGCAATCTGCGCCGCCAAAAGCCAAATAATGACCGCTAAAATATGTCGAGCTGATAATTTTTCACCTTGTACAACCGTCTGGCCCACTGTGCCCAGCAATTCTCCAGAGAAAAGATATACAACGATCAATGTTACAAATAAAATGCCTAATGCAGTTAAAATGCGATAACGTGGTGGTACTTGCAAGATGCGTCGCATAAACTTGACCACTCCTATTTCAAGCTACTCATGTCGATCACAAAACGATAACGTACATCTCCTTTGACCACGCGTTCATAGGCTTCATTGACCTGGTCAATGGGAATTACTTCAATGTCTGCTGCCAGTTTATGTTTATCACAGAAATCCAACATTTCCTGGGTTTCTTTAATGCCGCCAATTAATGACCCAGCCAATTGGCGCCGAGCAAAAATCAGGGGGAAAAAATTAATTGCGGCTGGATGCTCTGGCACACCCACCTCAACCAGGGTAGCATCGCATTTAAGTAGGGCGAGAAAGATAGCTAGATCAATATTAGCGGATACGGTATTGATGATTAAATCAAAATAACGAGCATATTTTTCCTGAAATTGATCTTCAGCAGTATTAATAAAATGCTTAGCTCCCATTTTCAGAGCATCTTCTTTTTTTCTAGCAGAATGACTAATGACCGTGACCTCAGCACCCATGGCTGCGGCCAATTTAACCGCCATGTGTCCCAGCCCCCCTAACCCGAGTACTCCTACTGTGGAGCCCGATTTTATTTTCCAATGTCGCAGGGGTGAATAAGTCGTAATGCCAGCACAGAGCAAGGGTGCAGCACTGTCTAAGGGGATAGAGGCGGGAATACGTAAAACATAATTTTCATCGACAACAATCTGGGTAGAGTAGCCACCATAGGTAGGCGTCTTACCATCTTTTTCATAACTGTTATAAGTGAGTATCATCCCCTTTTCACAATATTGCTCCAAACCCTCTTGGCAAGATGAACATGCACGACAAGAATCGGTGAAACATCCCACACCGACTTTATCACCCACCTGATAACGGGTTACAGCAGAGCCCACTGCTTCAATGATACCGGTGATCTCATGACCTGGCACCAGGGGAAAAATACTATTGCCCCATTCATTTTTGACTTGATGGACATCAGAATGACAGATGCCGCAAAATCGAATATCGATGAGAATATCACGCGGCCCAACTTCTCTTCTTTGAATTTGGAAGGGTTTTAAATTGTCCTTCGCTTTAACTGCTGCATAAGCTTTAATTAATGACATAGGCTCTCCTTGCCGAAGCGCGGATTAGCACACTCATTAATTATATTCTACCTCTATTTGAGAAAAGACTCGAGGTTGAAGTGTAAATTTTAACCATCTCTATCAAAAAGTTCTATGTAGAACATCCCTGCCCTATTCAACCGTCATTGCTTCATCGCTATCCCGCCACGTCGCACAGAACACTCCTCGCGGCTTCGGCTTACTCGCAATGACAGCATTCAAAGCCATCCCAAGAACGTCACCATTAAAAGCATCCCAAAGATGTCACATATAAAAAAGCGTCTCTTCTCAAAAACAATAAACACTTATTATTCAATAACTTGCTTATTTATTCGGTGGCCGAAGTACTATTACGAATTAATCTCTGGATAATACTGGCACGGATAAGATTACTTTTTACACCTTCCATAGCTGGATACTCTCGTCGCACCTTAATAACAGCAGAGTCTAATTGTCTCATCAAGGTATCTGGTAAGCGTAAACTCAAAACATCAGTCAATTGATCTGAGTAGTTGGCAATATCAACTAAATGAGGATAATCAGGTAACCCTAGAAAAGATTCAATCGCTTCAATAATCCACCTATTTTTACCTCTCATACCATATTCATCATTAATAACACTTTGCTGCAATTTGTGATGCAGTTTTTTTTGTAATTTAATTGAGGTAATAGATGTCTTCATAATTGCCCTGCCAATTCTCTCTCTAGAATATCTACTAATTGTCGAAATGCTAAAGTAGTTTGCTTAATATGAGCCCAGTCTATCGCAGAAAAAATGGGGCCATATTTTTGATATTTTCCCTGACTTAAAATAGCATTTACGATTTCCTTAACAACCATAATGTGCTCGGTGGAACCCATATTCACTCGCTTGCCTATAGACCTTAATGAGTTCTCACTTAACATCACTTGCTTCTGTTTCTTTGCTAAATCTCGCTGCTGGGAAATTATTTGGCGTAGTTCTTTTAGACTGCAGCCGTTAATGCAAGCTTCGATAGCTTGCTTTCGGGTTAATTCAGACTGTATCCCAGCCAATAAAGCTGCCTTATCCAAACTACGGATTTCTCCTTTTGCAATGGCTACCTTCAAATCTTCTGGCGCATTCAAAACTGATAAATAATACGTTGACTGCGGAAGAGATAAGCCCGTGATATCTCGCAACAAAGAGGCAGTGGCTTCATTCACATTACCCTGACCTTGATATTCACGAAGCAAATCACGTATGTTTTCAATACGCTCATCGAGAGTCAAATCCTCACGTGCCGTATTTTCAATCCACTGAACCAATTTCAGTTCAAAACCCTTGGGTTTTTCATTAAAAACACGGGCGTCGATTTCCAATTTATTGGCCAGGATAGAAGCCAAGCAACGTCTTTCTCCAGCAACCACACGATACAACTCTGCTCTTTTATAAACCACGATGGGGTTGATCACCCCGGAGCTTTGTATCGTTGCAGCTAATTCTTTTAAACGCTCCAGTTCTGCAGATTTCTGCGTATAGAGAGGATCATGTTTATTTAGGCCTTCGCGAACATCCGTTAGAGTAATGGCTAACTTGCGCGGATTATCAGGATCCAGTTCAATTCGAGACAAAGGTAAAACCACATTACGAAATATCCCAGCATTGTTTTCTACTACATGAATGGTTTCGCTTAATCCACGAGTCAAAGCACTTGAGACACCAAAACGTTTTTTCTTGGTCATGAGTAAATCCTCTCGGCTATATGATGATAGGCTTCCAATGCTTCGCACTTGGCCACATGATCATCTGGAAAATCAAAGATTGAGCGGGGATTCGCTTCTTCGGCATCTACCTCAGCATAGACAATGCGTTGGTTCAATTTAACCGGCAATATGTAACGATTGATCGCTGGATTACCCTGTAGACTATTCAGAAGATCCTTGTGCAAACGAGTTTGCTTAAACATATTGGGTAAAATGCCCACCAAATTTAAGGGCCGAGACTTCTCGCGTATTAATGATTCCTGCATCCATAATTGCAACATGCCATAAATACCTTGGACAGGTTGTTCTTCCATAACAGAAGGGATAACGATATCCGTTGCTGCCTTCATCACAGAGACTGTTAAGGGGCCTTTAGAAGGAGCAGTATCGATAATAACTGCATCATAAGCAGCGCGAACATCTTCAGAATTCAAAAAATTAGCCAGTTGTTTGTGTACTTTATCAACAACTTCTGTTTTTCTGACTGATTCTGCTGCAATTAACCGATCTGCATGGCCTGGAGCAATGTCGAGATTTTTAATATAGGTAGGATAGGGTACTACGCCTTGGCCATAGAAAATTTCTGCAATACTGCTTCTTCCTTCCCATTCCGCATCAGCTTGATCTTCTGGATTATAATCGGGATGAATAGGCGGGATGAGTCCTTCAGGAGCAACAGGATCAATTTCCATTTTGAGATATTGATGTGAGAAATTACATTGGGGATCGAAATCAATACCTAGCACGTTCATTTTTCGAACCTTACTAAGATATTCCGCCATTATTTTGCTGCATGTCGTTTTTCCAACGCCTCCTTTATTATTAACGAACGCGATTATCTTCATCTTCCATGCTCCTTAGGTTTCAGGGGAATTGTATTACAAGAAATCATAATATATTATCAATTTGGTGTCATTGAAAATTAAAAAACACTATACGTAAGTTGTGTTTTTGTTTATATAACGTTTATCTTTTGTTTAGCAGGATGCAAGTATTTGAAAAATTATAATTTAACAAGGGAAAGTGTGACGCTTATGGGATAAATGGTGACGTCTTTGGGAAATCCTGCGACGTTCATGGGATGATGCGGTGACGGATATGGGAAGAATGTGACGGATATGGGATCACCACAGAAAAAAGCGGACAAGCCAGTACAGCAGACGGAATCAGCGAAACGTGAATTAAAAAAACACGCCGCCACCATTCACTGTTCAAATTCCTTAAGTCTGCTCCAACGCAAGATTACCAATGCACTGCTTTATCACGCTTATCCCGAGCTGATGACCAAAGAAGAGCATGAAATTACCATTAAACAATTATGTAAATTAATTGGCTACCAAGGAAATAATCACGCCGTAATTAAAGAGGCCTTGAAGGAATTACTATCTACCGTTATTGAGTGGAACCTCATTAACGACAAAACAGGGCTAGAAGATTGGACTGCCAGTTCTATTCTGGCCAGTGTTAGTTTGCAGGGCCCTCTTTGTTATTATGCCTATTCTCCACGGATGAAACTCTTACTGCATTCACCATCAATGTTTGGAAGAATTGATTTGTTTATTCAGTCACAGTTTCGGTCTAGTTATGGCTTAGCGCTTTATGAAAATTGTACCCGCTATCGAGGTCTTCCTTATACCAAGTGGATTGAGATGGATGTTTTTAGAAAGCTCATGGGTGTACCGGCAGATAAATATCCCATTTTCCGAGATTTTAAAAAGCGGGTTCTTGATAAATCCATAGAAGAGGTGAATACCTATTCTGATTTGGTCGTGGAACCTGAAGTCTACCGTGAAGGCAGAAAGGTCACTAAGCTGCGTTTTTTGTTGAAAGAGAGGACCAAAAGAATACGGATTGGTGGCAAGTTATCGGTTCTTCCTTCCTTGTCAGAAAGCCAACTGGAATTGCAAAACAGATTGATAGAGATCTATGAATGTTCCCGGGAGCAAGTGGAACAAATTTTTAGAGAATATACCCCAGAACTGATTATTGAGAAGATGGACTTAATTGAACGTTCTAAGAACTATCAAACTGGCAAGGTGATTAATCCAGCGGCTTATTTGATGAGTGCCTTGCGAATGAATTATCAAGAACCCAAGACAGTGGCGGAGACTAGGCAAAAATCATCTACTCAACGGAAAAATGAACAGGAACAGGGTGTCTGGCAGGAGATGGCTGAAAAAATCCAGAAAGACTACCAGGATTACCGTATTCGGGTCATTGACCAAGCCTTGGAAAATTTATCTGATGTGGACAGGCAGGCTTTTATGAATGGTTTTCATGCTTATGCCCAAGTAGCGATAAAAACAGTTTTGCATTTGCAGCGGAACAAATATACGCCTGAGACCATTCTTTCATCGCCGCAGATTCAGGCAATTTTACGGCAGTATGTCGAGCAAGAATTGGTGGATAAAGATTTATTATCGATAGATAGCTACATTCAAAAGCTTTCTGCTGCTAAACGCAAAGCTTGGGAGCACTTCAAAAAAGAAGAAAGTCCTTCTCAATTTCTGAATTAGTCATTCCCGCATGCGCGGGAATGACTAAAAACTAAGAGTAATGACCAGTACCCCAAGGAGATTTAGGGTTATTACTAATGCCAGATGAAGGTTTTGGGGATCCATAAAAGACAAAAATGGGGTCTGAGAGGGGGGATAAGGGTGTCAAAGGTGATTTTTTTCAAAAAATAACCCCATAACATAAATTTTTTTTAGGGCAGGCCAGGACGATCGAAAAGCGGTTTTAGGAGTTGAATTAATCAAAATTAGGGTGTTGAAAATATTTTTTAACTTTTCTGGAATAATAGAAAAACCCATAAAAAAAGGCATTTTTATTATTTTTTTCAAAAATAATTTTTCAAAAAATCATCTGTGATCTTGCCGAAGATAAAATTTTCATACGGAGGTCATTTTTAGAAAAATAGTGCTTATGAAAAAAATTTGATAATAAGTATTCACAAAGTGGTAAAAAAATATATATAATAAAGGTTGTTCGAGTAGTTCGAGCATCCTAAACTAACCTTTTAAAGGAGAAGAAAGTTATGGCAGGGAAAAAGAAAGCAAAAGCAAAAGTGAAAAGCAAAACCAAAGCTAGAAAAACTAAAAAATCTAGCAAGAAAAAGAAGAAGAGGTAAGGAAAATGGGGAGGGTGGTTCAGCCATCCTCCACCTTGTTTTAACCCCCCGCAAGTATCTCAAATCCCCCTAGAGTTAGAACCCCAGCCAGATTAGAATCTATTTTACAGTTGCTATTCACAGCCCTGTCATTGCGAGGCTATGAAGTGTTTAGCCCAAGCAATCCAGGATTTTACAGCCGCATGGATTGTTTCAGCAAAATACTCCGCTGCTCGCAATGACCAGGCCGCTGAATAGTGTTTTACATTAAGCGTCCTTTAATCGTCGCATCATGATAGCTTTTAGATAATCTGTTTCAGGTATAGCAAGATGAACAGGGTGATCAGGGCCTTGATGACCTCTTTCCAGGATTTGCAAGGGGCATTGCTGCTGTGAGCCGGCTGTCAGCAGTGTCTGAATAAAATCGGGATAACTGAGATGCATGGAGCAGGAGCCGGATACCAAGATACCGCCGGGATGTAGAAGCTTGAGGGCCAGGGTGTTGATTCGTTGGTAGGCCAGCAAGCCTTCTTTATGATCTTTACGCTTTTTGATAAAAGCCGGGGGATCTAGAATGATGACATCAAATTTTCTTTTAGCCTTATACAGATTTTGCAAGGCAGGAATGGCTTGTTCACAGCTGACTTGAACTTTGTCTTGGACCTGGTTGAGTTCTGCATTTTTCCTGATCCATTCACAAGCCAGGGCTGAGCTATCGACGCAATGAACCTGAGTAGCACCGAAACGTGCTGCCTGAATACCCCAACCGCCAAGATAACTGAATACATCCAGTACTGTTTGACCTGAGACATAACTTTTCAAGCGAGCACGATTCATGCGGTGATCAAAGAACCAGCCGGTTTTCTGCCCTTTCCAGAGGGGCAGGTGAAAAGCAGTATCATTTTCCACAACCAAGGCAACTTCGGGCGGTAAACCAAAAGCTGCACTGATTTCCTCTTCTAAGCCTTCCTGCTGGCGGATGGAACTATCATTTCGCCAGAGTAGCGATTGGGTAGCAGGCAAAACTTCTTGTATCGCTTCTACAATAGTTGTTTTTCTATGATCCATACCATAGGTATTGCATTGGGCGACCAGGTGCTCTCCAAAGCGATCGATAACCAATCCGGGTAGGGTATCACTTTCACCAAAGGCTAATCGATAATAAGGATGAGCAAAAAGCCTTTCGCGCAATTGTAAGGCCTGTCGAAGCCGTCCTGACAGTAATTCGATATTAAGACGTTCCCTGGGATTTCGTGAAAAAATCCGTGCCGCAATTAAAGAGTGTGGATTCACATAAGCAACCCCAAGAATGTCTTGATTAGCTGCTTTGACTAAGACTTCTTCTCCCGGTTGAAATTGCTTGAGCGGGGTTTTTTTGACATCGACTTCATTGCTATAAACCCAGACATGACCCTCTCTCAGACGCTTATCCTCGCCTTTTTTTAATTGTAAAATTGATAATGACATATTCACCCCGCGTATAAGGAAACAATGTGCTCTGGCTGAACAGATTAACATTTTTCAGGCATAGAAGGATAAGGGGATAGTAAACGGATCGTCAATCCTTGCTTCCGTATTCATATCATCCGGATTAGGATCCTCATTATACCCATAGGGGTCTCGACGGAAATTTAATACCCCATTGCGGTCTACCCAAGCTGTGGCATAGATGATGTAAATGGGTATGGGTCTGACCTTGATGGTGGTGAGTTTGCCAGATTGTAAAATTTGAGCAATACGGTGAATATCCCATTCAGGGTCACTATTTAAGAGATAGGAAAGTAAGGCAAAGGGTTTTTCCAAGCGGATACAACCCGAACTAAAGGCCCGGCTATTTTTGCCAAATAAATCCTTGGCAGGGGTATCATGCATATACACATCATATTCATTGACAAAATCAAATTTAACCAAACCCAGCGCATTATTTTTGCCAGGTTCTTGTCGCAACTCATAGTTAAAACCATTCTCTTCAGCATATTTCCAATTGATGTGGTTAGGATTCAGGGTTTGGACTTGTGATCCTTTATGGAGAACAACTTTGATGTTCATTTGATCCAGATAACGGGGATCTTTGATGATCTTGGGAATAATATCCTTTTGAGCGATGCTGAGAGGGATATTCCAATAGGGATTGAGTTCAATTTGTGTTAAAGAGGAAGTGAGTTCAGGCGTCGGCCTATCCGGTTTGCCGACGATGACTTTCATGGTTAGCACAGCTTTGCCATTATCGATCAGGTCAAAACGATATTCAGGGATATTGATAAAAATAAAGCGCTGACCTAGTTTGTCCGGTAAAGCGGCCCAACGTTGCATATTACGACGGATTTCTTCAGCCCGCTCATAGGGTGATATGTTTAATTCTCGTTGCGTCTTGCTGCCCAAGATCCCATCGACTGCGAGGCCGTGACGCCATTGAAAGCGTTTCACGGCTTTAACTAGGGCAGTATCATAGACTTCAGATCGAGTATCTTCTTTTTCAGAAAGATCTCCTGTTAAACGCAATCTTTCACGTAATTCAGGTATGGCAGGGTTAGCGTTGCCAGGCGTGAAATCAGTGGTGGTGATGCTTGGCCAGGAATGGGTTTGCAGGGAATCATAATAGTCCAGGGCTTTTTTTAAACGATAGTAATTTTCATTGATGTCTTGAAGTGGTTGCTCTTCAACCCAATCTGCAGTTGCTAAGCAAGGATAGAACAAGCAAAGAAGTAGGGCACAAGTTGCAGAAAATAAATGTATTCTAAGTAAATTGATAAATTTGGCCATTTTCCATCCCATTTTTAGGTCTTGAGAAGATTTTAGCACGAAATATGGCTTCTAGTGCGGAGTGCTCCTTCCTGTCAAAATATGTTCAGGTTGATATGTTGCTGTTGTCACGGGAGGAGCCTCTTTATTAGTTGTACTTGGAAAGGATAATGGCGATTGAAATAGGGCATTACTATTGCTGGTCCTCGGGGTGGTATTGGTGATTGTTTGGAGAATAGTCGTGCTAGGCTCATGAGTAGCTATACCTATACTGCCAATTGAAGATACTGATGAATTAGAAGGAGTGGATGATTTTCTTTCTTCTTCAGTAGTTAATGCCATTAACGAGATTGAGAAGCGCTGAGCAGTCTGGTCAGTGTCGATGGAGTACAGTATTTCCGGAGGGGTCCTAGCGGGTGTTAGCTCTCTTAACAGGTACTTTGAAGCAGTGGAACGCTCGCTGTTTGCTGGGCTACTATCTGTGGTTGATGGTCTCCTAGCTTTGCATCCACGAGCAGATACAGTAGATGTACTGGAACTTTGTGACAGCCATAGTAATGGTAATGGAACGTTGGGTGAGGGGGACGAGACAGGTGAAACTAAGGGTGATTCAGTGGAAGAGAAAAAACTCGGTTCTGCACTAGATTGCGTTGAGAAAATGCTTTTTGGTGCCAGTAGCCTTTTACTATCCTTTATTCTGGGATCTGTTAAGGGTATCATTGTACTGTGTTCTTTAAGCCTATACTTGTGATTCTCATGAGAGTTTTTAAAATTATGGATGGCATTGCACTCAAAATCAGTAAAAGACTCTTTCATACCATGCCTTGCTTGCATGTTTTCATGATGAATCAAATGGTATACATCTTGATAATAAGGAGGTCGATTTTTTGTCTTAATCTGAGAGGAATCAAATAACTTATAGGGCAAGGAGAAGCGGCTACTAGAGCTAGAATCAAACCATCCTGCAACCTCACAGCTGAAAATAGTACTCTCATCATGCAAGTCGATGAGTTGATAGAGAGTTTCTTTCCATTGCTTTCTGATAGCAGTGATATCTTCATCCTTGTTATATTGCTCTTTCATTTCATTGAAGAGAGACGTCGCAGAGGCTTTGAGTTCTTTCACTTTATCTTTATAGAAATTTTGCTTTTTCTGCGTATAAACATTATAGGCCTGGACGGCAAATATGGTCTGAGCTAAAAGAGATTCTGGTTCTGTTTCAAGGATTGTACGACCTTCATTTCCTAGCTGAAAATTCAGTTCCAGCGATTTTTCATCATCATCAGCTGTTAAAATCAAAGCGATGAACTTATCACAAATGGCTGTTTTGGTGACTTGATTGGATGCAAATTTGACTGCCTGTATTGAGGCAGCACTGGAAGATAGTCCAGCATGAGAAACAGCCTGGGCAGTGCCGTTACATAGATAATTGAAGCCTACTTTTAAGACATTTTTAATTTTTTCGGGAGCATTTTGCCAGGTTTCTTGAGAACGATAGGTAATATACTCGTTAAAAAAAGCAAGAGCTACCGCATTTCGAACTGATGTCATGGTACCATTCCTCTTTATAGGGCAATCATGATTTGGATTTTGAGTTCTCCTTATTATCTGCTTTGCCAGGTTTCGCAGGCGCTAATGATCCATTTGGATTCTGCGTAGGAATCACCAAGACTGGCATGATAAAGGGCGTGTTATTATTAAACCAGGCATTATTCCAATGATAGAGATTATTCATATCATTCATCATATTTTGCATGGCCTTATTCATATTTTCTTGCATTTGCTGTTGTTGCAGCTTAGTTTGCTTCAATTGATTTTGTATTTGTTCTGGTGTCATTTTATTGGGCCCGCCGAATTGAATGACTTGATAGGTTTGGGGCGAAGTACCAGTATTAATAAAACGTTGGGTGAATGTATATCCTGTGGTTCCTGCATTATCGCCCAGATCTTTCATTTTAACCCAGCCCACATTACCATTGCGGGGATCAGCGACTTTAATCCAATCGCCTTTTTCAGGGGTATAAATGGGAATAATACCCACATCAGAATCTAAACTACCCACAACTTTGGCATTATCCTTGGGCTCATCATAAAAATTAATAGATTTAGCAAAGGCAGAAAGGGGAAGCAATAAAGATAATAACAAGAAAAGGGCAAAAGTAATAATTTTGTTCATAAACTTCTCCGATTTCTTCCGAGAAAACGTAGTAAATATTATAACTGAATGTGCTTATAAAATACCAGCGATTTTGGCCGAGGGAGGAGCTATCAGCAAACAGGCGACTAGAACCATGGGATAGAGTTCGGGATGGTACAGGGATGTATCGTGGAGCCTGTTTGCTGATAGCTCCTCCCTCGGCCAAAATCGCTGACATTTGATCAGTGTCATTTCTGCTGTACATAAGTCCCCGGCGCATCCACTAAAGGTAAATATCCCTTTTCCGGACATCCCATCGTAGGGGCGGGGATTTTTTTGCTGCGGGAATGTTGTTGAATCCAGTTTTCTAAAGCTGGCCACCAAGAACCCGGGGTGAATTTAACCTTTTGGTGCCAGCGATCAGGATCGATATATCGATCCTGTTCCTTCAGGGTAGAAATGCGATAATGTCTTTTGGTTTTTTTGGAAGGTAGACTAACGATACCGACATTATGGCCACCGCTAGTTAAAACAAAAGTAACATCTACCGTAGTTAATAGGTTAATTTTGAATACCGAGCGCCAGGGAGAGACATGGTCTCTTTCAGTTGCTACTATAAACAAGGGAACATTGATGTCTGAAAGAGCAATTGGTCTTCCATCGACTTGGTAATTTCCTTCGGCCAATTGATTATTCAAAAATAAATGACGTAGATATTCTGAATGCATATGATAGGGCATGCGTGTGGCATCGGCATTCCAAGCCATTAAGTCTGTCATGGGACTGCGTTGTCCCAGTAAATAATCACGAATTATGCGTGACCAGATCAAGTCATTTGAACGTAGCAATTGAAATGCGCCCAGCATTTGCTGAGTGTCTAAGTATCCCTTATCCCACATCAAATTTTCCAGATAGGCAATTTGACTATCATCAATAAATAAACCGAGCTCACCGGGTTCAGTGAAATCCACTTGAGCAGCCAGTAAGGTTAGGCTGGCCAGTCGCTTATCGCCATCTCGGGCCATTTCGGCTGCTGCAATAGCGCTTAAGGTGCCTCCCAGGCAATAGCCAATCAAATGTATTTTATGTCGCGGTATTGTGGTTGAAACAACTTTGAGAGCCTCTTTGATGCCGAGCTTTAAATAATCATCCATGCTCAAATTGCGGTCATTCTTGTCGGGATTTTTCCAGGAAATCATAAATACCGTATGGCCTCGTTTGACCAAGTATCGGACCAAAGAATGTTTTGGAATAAGATCGAGGATGTAATATTTCATGATCCAGGCGGGTGTAATCAATACTGGATTGGCATAGACCTCATTTGTCAAAGGTTTATATTGGATAAGTTCAATTAAATGATTGCGATAAATTACTTTTCCCGGGCTGATAGCGATATTTTCTCCAACGATAAAATTATCAGCGCCGACAGGAGGCTCATGCCTGACAGTGCGTTGCAAATCCTCCAGAAAATTCAGATAACCTTGCATGAAATTCTGACCTTTTTGTTCTAAGGTGGCTTTTTGCACTTCGGGATTAGTCAGTGGGGAGTTGGATGGTGAAAACATATCTAAAATTTGGCGAGTCATGAAATCCACGACTTGTTCATGATGAGCACTTACACCATGAATGCCAATGCTTGCTTGATGCCACCATTCCTGTAACAGTAAAAAGGATTGATAAATGGTGTTGTAAGGAAATTTCTGCCAACTGGCATCAGCAAAGCGTTTATCTTGATGCGAGCATTTAATACAAAGTTCTTCGGCAGCTTGATCAGAAAAACTGCTGAGCAGGGAACACCAATAGTGATAAGGAAAACCTTGGAGTTGTTCGAATAATTCTATCTGTTTGGAAGGATGGATGATGAGATGAATCAGCCAGTCCGTGAAGGCCAGGGTTAGTGCTGCTGGAGAGAGACCGCTGGTCAATTGACTGAATTGGGCATGTAATAAGCGATCAAAGGCTTGGGAGTAATTGGGTTGCGTATTGTATTTATCTGGCATGGGATAGACCTCAGCCAAAAGATAAAGTAGGGTGGATTAGACACCCAAGCATCATCATCCACCATTTTCGGTGGATGATTATTTTGTTCTTTCAGTCGTTCCTCTGGAACTGCTCGTGCCGGATGATGAGCCTTGTTGGTCTTTAATATTGCTATTCATAGCTTTATTAAATTCTTCAACATTGCCCAAACCGAAATTGAGGCATCTTTGGCAATTGCTCAACCAGGCATTGAGATTTTCATTGAGAAATTCTTTTTGCAGGTTGAACCATTCATCGGGCCGTTTAGCAGAGCCGCAGCGTTTTAATTGATCCGCGGTTCGTATCAAATTTTCTTCAGTTATTTCAAGCGCTTCTTGACCCACGCGACGGTAAATATCCAGAGCAGTCTTACCCATATTATTCCAGGGATTAGTAAAATTTTTGCCGAAATTGATATATTGTTCATAGCCTTCGGTAACCATAGGTAACCTCCATCATTGTGCAGTGCAACATATACTATAAATATAGCGCTGGGGAGGGAGTTTGTCAAATGGGTGTTAATTATTTGGTGGATTACGGGCCTGACGGCCCTAATCCACCCTACTTGTTCTTGTCTTTATTTGCAGATCCTTGAGCAAGCCAATTTTCCCAAAATTTGCGCTGTAATTGAGTCAAGTTGTTCAAGGACTTGAAAGGATTCATCATTTCCTTTTGCTGTATAAAGTGATTTAAAAATTGCTCAAACATTTGGCTGAATACATTTTGCATATTCTCGTTATAAAGCCGAATCATCTGCTGTAATAATTCAGTGGTAAAAATGTTATTAGCACTGCTTTCATGTTCGGTGATGACTTGAAATAAAGTCGCTTTAGTGAGATCGGTTTTGGTTTGTGCGTCAATGACACGGAAGGCAATATGATCCAGGACATATTGCTTAATGTCATTTAAAGTAATGTAGGAACGTTTGACGGTATCGTATAAACGACGATTGGAGTATTTCTTGATGATACGAGTGTCCTCAGTAGAGGACGTTGTTTTTTTTTGAGAGTTTTTTGTGTTCATCATGTTAATCCAGTCATTGACCGGCTTACATCATATACTGTCCGCCATTAATGGCAATGTTGGCGCCGGTGATATAAGTGCTTCTTTCATCAGCTAGAAAAACGACGACATGGGCAATTTCTTCAGGCATTGCAAAACGTCCTACAGGAATTTGCGACAGAATTTCGGTACGAATATTTTCCGGAACCGCCATGACCATTTTAGTGGCCACATAACCCGGAGAAATCGTATTAACAGTGATGCCTTTCCTAGCGACTTCCAAAGCCAGCGCCTTGGTAAAACCATGCATACCCGCTTTTGCAGCAGCATAATTCACTTGCCCAAATTGTCCTTTTTGCCCATTGATAGAGGAAATATTAATGATGCGGCCATAATGTCTCTTGATCATTTCACTAATAACACAATGGGTAACATAGAAAACGCTATTTAAATTAGTGTCAATGACGGTTTTCCACTCATCCAATTTCATTTTGCTGCAGGTGGCATCACGAGTGATGCCAGCATTATTGACGAGAATATCAATGGGGCCCAGGTCCTTTTCAATTTTCTGGATAATGGCTTCGCAAGATTGGGCATCAGTGACATCGGCATAAATAATATCAAAGGAATAGTTTTCAGATTTTTGTTGGTCTTGCCAAGTTAAGGCTTCTTCGTGATGGCCGCCTTTATTATAACTGGCAATTGTTTTAATACCCGCTTGATGTAAAGCTCGACAAATGGCTGTTCCAATGCCACCCATACCGCCAGTGACTAGTGCGATTTTCTGCTCCATGCGTGTACCTCCCCCTTCATCGGGAATCATATAATTAATATAACATGAATTGTGTTGACTCCATGGTGGGCTAAAGCTAATTTAAGAATCATATTGCTGATTGATGACCTATATTTAGCACAAAAATTGCCTTAATGTTGACCATAAGAATATTTTTTGTTCTTTCTGATGGAGAAAATTAAGTGAAAATTGCTGGGCGTTTTGAAGTGGCTTATTACCAATATCTTGATGAAACGAGTCAGGTTATTGATAGCTTGCCTGCTTTTACCAAGGATCCTCAAGAACTCATCAAAGTCTATCGTTTGATGGTTTTGATTCGATTATTTGATCAGAAAGCTATTGCACTACAACGTACCGGTAAACTAGGTACCTATCCCTCTACCCGGGGTCAAGAAGCTGTATTTATCGGAATGGGGGCTGCTTTGGCCCCGAATGATATTTTTGTACCTTATTACCGTGACCTGGGTGTTCTCATTCAACATGGTGCTAAATTATCCGATATTTTATTATTTTGGGGTGGAGATGAACGCGGTAATTGTTTCGCAAAAAACACTCAAAATTTTCCTTATTCTGTTCCGGTAGGATCACAATCTCTTTATGCTGCGGGTGCAGCCTATGCTTTAAAATATCAGGGCAAGAAGCAAGCGGTACTTTGTACCTGTGGTGACGGTGCAAGTTCCCAAGGGGATTTTTATGAAGCCATTAACGTTGCAGGCATCTGGAATTTACCTTTGGTTATTGCTATTTGTAACAATCAATGGGCTATTTCGGTTCCTCGCAATCGACAAACTGCAGCACAAACCTTGGCGCAAAAAGCGATTGCCGCTGGGATTGACGGTGAACAAGTGGATGGCAATGATGTGATTGCTATTCGTGAACGCACAACCTTGGCTTTGCAAAGAGCGCGCGAAGAACATAAGCCTTCCGTATTAGAATTGATTTGCTATCGTCAAAGTGATCATACCACTGCTGATGATGCCTCACGTTACGAAGCAAAAAATCAACGTGAGCAAGCCTGGGAAAAAGAACCGGTAGGACGTTTACGCCGTTACTTAGAAGCGCAGCAGCTCTGGTCTGAACAGGAAGAAACACAGTTGACTGCGGATTGTGCTGCACAGATTGAAGCAGCTGTTCAAGAATATACTCAACAACCTCCACCAGTCCCAGAATCCATGTTTGATTATTTATACGCTAAGTTACCGAAGTCCTATATGGACCAGCGTGACTGCCTTGAGCAGCTAGGAGCAAAGAGTGCCACTGATCACCTTAGTTGAAGCGATTAATCAAGCTTTGGCCTATGAAATGAATCATGATCCCACGGTCTTACTACTGGGAGAAGATATTGGTAAAAATGGTGGTGTGTTTCGTGCCACCCAAGGACTTTATGATAAATTTGGTCCCGAGCGTGTTTGTGATACGCCTCTGGCAGAATCGATGATTGGCGGTATGGCTATTGGCATGGCTGCTATGGGTTTACGGCCCGTGGCGGAATTTCAGTTTATGGGATTTATTTATCCAGCCATGGATCAAATTATTAATCATGCTTCCCGTCTCCGTAATCGTACGCGAGGACAAATGAGTTGTCCTGTGGTTTTTCGCACACCCTATGGCTGCGGCATTCATGCACCAGAACATCATTCCGAAAGCACCGAAGCTTTATTTGCGCATATTCCTGGGCTTCGTGTGGTGATTCCTTCTTCACCTGCCCGAGCTTATGGATTGTTGCTGGCGGCTATCCGTGACCCCGATCCAGTCATTTTTTTGGAGCCTTCGCGCTTATATCGCTATGCCAAACAAGAAGTCGCTGATGATGGTAAAGCCTTACCTTTAGATGCGTGCTTTACCTTGCGTCAGGGCAAGGATGTTACTTTAGTGACTTGGGGGGCGATGATTAAAGAAACCCTGGCTGCGGCAGACACCTTGGCTAAAGCAGGCATTCAAGCAGAAGTCATTGATGTGGCAACGATCAAGCCCTTGGATTTTGAAAGTATCTTAGTATCAGTTGAGAAAACCGGACGCTGCGTCATTATTCATGAAGCGCCCAAGACTGGCGGTGTAGGTGCAGAAATTATGGCCCAATTGGCTGAGCATGCCTTGTTTTCTTTAAAAGCCCCTCCGGCGCGGGTCTGTGGTTTTGATACTATTGTACCTTATGCTCGGTTGGAGAGTTTTTATTTGCCCAGTGAGCAACGCATAGTAGATACTGTTCATCAGCTTATGGAGTTTGCGTAATGAAGATCTTTCATTTACCTGATTTAGGAGAAGGTTTAGCCGAAGCGGAAATCAGGGAATGGTATGTCAGAGAAGGTGATATGGTTCAATTGGATCAACCCTTACTCAGTGTGGAAACTGCAAAAGCAGTAGTCGATGTCCCTTCACCTTATCCTGGGCGCATTGTCAAATTGCATGGCAAAGTACATGAAGTGATTAAAACCCATGCTCCCCTGGTTGAATTTGAAAATGAAAGCATAGTTGCTGATAAAGGCAGTATTGTTGGCAAGCTTGAAGAAACTCAAACCCCGCTTCAGGAAGAGGCAGTAATCATTGGTGCAGTAGGGAGAGGTGGTGGATCTTTTAAAATCATGCCCGCAGTCCGCGCGCTGGCTAAACAATTAAACGTGGATTTAAATACAGTGACGCCAACAGGCCCCAAAGGACAAATCACAGCTGAAGATATCAAGAGACAGATCAAGCCAGGATCTGCAGCTGCAGGTCAAGCGTCGATTTTGGAAAAGGGCGAAGGCTTGCATGGTGTACGGCGGATGATGGCACAGGTGATGTCAGGTGCGCATCAGGCAGTCGCTCAGGTGACGATTATTGATGAGGTGGATATTGGACATTTGCCTACAGATGCTGATATCACGGTATTATTACTACAAGCCATGGTGGCGGCGGCTAAAACAGAACCCGCTTTGAATGCCTGGTTTGATGGAAATAATTTAGAACGTCAATTATTTTCTGAGGTCAATATTGGCGTGGCCATGGATACTCCCGAAGGTTTATTTGTTCCTGTTCTCAAATCAGTGAATACACTGTCTGCTCAAGCCTTGAGGAATAAAGTTAACGAATATAAAGATAGTGTACGTTCGCGAAAAATCGCAGCCAGCGATATGCAGGGTGCTACCATCAGTTTATCGAATTTTGGCACCATAGCGGGTAAGTATGCCAGTCCTATCGTGGTGCCACCCATGGTTGCTATTTTAGGTTCCGGCCGCTGTTTCGAGACAGTCATGGCACGCAAGGGCAGGCCAGTGGTGACTCGGGTACTTCCCTTGTCTTTATCCACGGATCATCGAGCAGTGACTGGTGGCGAGGCGGTGCGCTTTCTGGCTGCGGTGATTGACTTTGTGAAAAAATCATTATGAATAAAGGTTATTTTATTACAGGGACCGATACTGGTGTTGGTAAAACTCTAGTTGCTGCAATTTTAACGTATGTTTTAAAAGGCTGTTACTGGAAACCCATTCAAAGTGGGGTGCAAACTGAGCTGCCCGATCAGGAGCAAGTGCGCCTTTTGACAGGATTTTCAGCTGAGCATTTTGCTGCCTCTACTTATGTTCTGCAAGCTCCTTTTTCTCCAGATCAAGCTGCGGTTTTAGAAAATCGGACCTTGGATTTGCGAGCTTGTCAGTTGCCGCAAACGGATAAAACCCTGATTGTGGAAGGAGCAGGGGGTATCTATGTGCCAATAAACGATGAACATAATATGATTGATTTGATGAAGAAGCTGGCCTTGCCGGTGATTATTGTTGCCCGCGGGACCTTGGGCACGATTAATCATACTTTATTGACCATTGAGGGTTTGCGTCGCCATGAGATATCCATTCATGGTGTGGTTTTTAATGGCCAGCTTAATTCAGCGAATCAGAAAGCAATTGAGAAATGGGGAAAAATTCGCACTTTATTTCAGGTGCCACAATTCGATAAAATCGATGCCCCTGAATTACAAAGGTGGATTTATGACTACACTGTCTCAGCGTGATCAAAAAGTTGTCTGGCATCCTTTTACTCAGCATCGCTTGGCACCTCAGGCGCTTCCTATTGCTCGAGGCAAGGGGGCCTATCTTTATGATACAGAAGGCAAAGCTTATCTCGATTTAATTTCTTCTTGGCTAGTGAATATTCATGGCCATGCACATCCCCAGATTGCCCAAGCCATTTATGATCAAGCTCAACAATTAGAGCATGTTATTTTCGCCGGGTTTACTCATGAACCGGGCGTGGCGGTGGCTGAAAAATTATTGGCGCTTCTGCCCTCAGGATTTTCTAAAGTTTTTTATTCTGATAATGGAGCTACTTCGGTGGAAGTTGCTCTCAAAATGGCCTATCAATATTGGCGCAATCGAGGCGAACCCCAGCATCGGCGTTTTCTCGCCTTTCAAGATGGCTATCATGGCGATACTTTTGGTGCTATGGCTGTAGGACGAAGCTGTAATTTCTACGATCATTTTGTGGATTTAATGTTTGAGGTGGATCATGCCCCTTTTCCTGGAACTTGGCTAGGTGATCCCGATGTTGAGAAAAAAGAAAATGCGGCTTTGAATTGGATAGAGCATTATTTCCAGCAATATTCCACGCAACTGGCTGCGGTGATTATTGAACCCTTAATTCAAGCAACCGGTGGAGCCAATATTTGTCGTCCCGAATTTTTACGTGCCTTGGAGAGACTGGCTCGGCAATATCAGGTTTTAATCATCTATGATGAAGTCATGACTGGCTTTGGTCGTACCGGTGCACTTTTCGCTTGTGAAAAAGCCGGAACACGGCCAGATTTGATTTGTTTATCTAAGGGGATAACCGGCGGTTTTTTGCCCCTAGCGGTGACCATTTGTCAGGAAAATATTTTTGAAGCCTTTTTGCATCAGGATATTAATTACGCCTTAATTCATGGACATTCCTATACTGCAAATCCTCTGGCTTGCGCAGCGGCCTTAGCTTCCCTAACCTTATTGGAGGAGCCTGCTACTCAGGCACAAATTCGCATGATAGAAGAGACCCATCAGAAAAATTTCCAGGCCTTGGTTGAATTGCCTTATGTAGAGAAATTACGTTTCTGTGGCACCATGGCCGCTTTTAATGCGGCTATTCATACGCCCTATGGTTCTCCCTTAAGCTATCAATGGCGCCAAGCCTTTCTAGACAGAGGTTTATTAGTTCGTCCCTTAGGGAATACGGTTTATCTTTTGCCGCCCTATTGTATTAGTCAGGATGATTTGAATAGAGCTTATATCCAAATTAAAGAAGTCATTGAAATTATTTATCAGGAAAATAAATATGAAAACAGCTACCGTTAATGAAGTGAAATCAGTTTGGACTCGGGAGCAAGTTATTGCTCTCTATGAAAAGCCTTTTATGGATCTGATCTATCAGGCACAGACTATTCATCGCCAGCATTTTCCTGAGATGGATATGCAGCTTAGTACGTTGTTGAATGTTAAAACCGGCGGCTGCCCTGAAGATTGTCATTATTGTCCCCAAGCGGCTCGCTATCATACCGGTGTCAAAGCGGAAAAATTAATGGATGCCGAAGCGGTCAAAAAACAAGCCCAATGTGCCAAGGAAGGTGGAGCAACACGGTTTTGCATGGGAGCTGCTTGGCGTGAATTGCATGACCGAGATGTTCCCAAGGTGGTTGAATTGGTGCGCGAAGTGAGAGCCTTAGGCATGGAAACTTGTATGACCTTAGGTATGTTGACTGAAGTCCAAGCTCAAGCTTTAAAAGAGGCAGGATTAGATTATTACAATCATAATTTGGATACCTCACCAGAACATTATTCAGAAATTATCACCACGCGCACCTATGATGAACGCTTACAAACATTGGAGCATGTGCGTCACTCGGGTATGAAGGTTTGCTGCGGTGGCATTGTGGGTTTGGGAGAATCACGAGAAGATCGTGTGGGTTTGCTGACAGTCTTAGCAAACATGCAACCTTATCCAGAGTCTGTACCTATTAATCATTTAGTGCCGATTTCTGGAACACCTTTAGAAGATATGACGCCCTTAGATTCTTTTGAATTTGTACGTACCATTGCTATTGCGCGTATCCTCATGCCCAAGGCCAGAGTGAGGTTATCAGCCGGTCGGACAGCGATGTCAGATGAGTTACAAGCGCTTTGCTTTTTGGCAGGCGCAAATTCCATTTTTTATGGCGATAAATTGCTGATTACCGAGAATCCGCAAATGCAACATGACCAAGCCTTGCTAAAAAAATTAGGAATACTGATTCAGGAAACAATATGAGTCTGGCTTTTATTTCTCACCCAGAATGTTTCCTGCATGAAATGGGGGAAGGACATCCCGAACAGCCCGCGCGGTTAACAGCCATTGAAGATGCCATTTTAGCTTGTGACCTAAAGGATAAAATACGTAGGGTTACGGCACCTTTAGCGACCCGAGAGCAATTATTGCGGGCTCATGCGCTTGCTCATGTGGATAACATTTTTAATCTCTCACCTAAGGTGGGTTACACGATTATTGATCCTGATACGGCAATGAATTCTCACACCTTGCAAGCAGCCTTGCGTGCAGCAGGGGCTGCGGTTTATGGCGTGGATTTAGTGATGAAAGGAGAGATCAGCAAGGTATTCTGTAATGTACGTCCGCCTGGGCATCATGCGGAACGAGGGCAAGCGATGGGTTTTTGTTTTTTTAACAATGTGGCGGTGGCTGCTGCTCATGCTTTGGAACACCATCAACTTGAGCGCGTTACAATTATTGATTTTGATGTCCATCATGGCAATGGTACGGAAGATATTTTTAAGAATGAAGGGAGAGTGCTATTGTGTTCCTCCTTTCAATATCCCTTTTATCCCTTTAGCGGCGCAGACACGACCAGCGATCATATTTTGAATCTTCCTCTGCCAGCGGGCACCCAAGGCCGGGAATGGCGCAAGCGCATAGAAGCAGAGTGGCTGCCAGCGTTGCAAAATTTTGAGCCCCAGCTCATCTTTTTTTCCGCAGGCTTTGATAGTTATATTGCTGATGAGCTGGCGGATTTCGGTTTGGTGGAGGAAGATTATGCTTGGTTGACCCGGGAAGTTTTGAATGTTGCTAAAGATAGTGCTCAGGGACGTGTGGTTTCTGTGCTCGAGGGTGGATATTATATACAAGGTTTAGGCTCTTGCCTGGTGGCGCATCTTCGAGCGATGATAAGAGAGTATTAAGTTAAAAGTAGAGTTTAGAAATAGGCCACCTGAAGCCTTCCTTGGCATCTCTGGCGTTTCTATCCTAATGCGGGTTGGCTATTTCTAAACCCAGCTTCTCTTTACTAAAATCCGAAGCAGGTACCCATTGCTCTGATGAGCAAAGGTACCTTTCAGTTATCAGCTTATTTTTCAGAAGTGATACGAATTTTACGAGCAGTCCCTTTGCCACTTAATTTCGGTGCAATGATTTCCAAGACACCATTCTTCACTTTGGCGCGGATCTTGGAAGCATTGACCGAGCTGGGCAAGGTTATGCTGCGGCAAAATGTACCTGCGGATCTTTCAATGCGCACATAATTGTTGGTTTTCTTTTCTGTGGAATTTTCCTTCTTGCCTTGAATAATGAGTGTATTGCCATTAGCCACACTGACCTCAATATCCTTAAGGCTAACACCAGGAACATCTGCATGAATGAGATATTGATTGGGTTCATTTTTAATATCCACAGTGGGATACCAGGCACTGGACAGTATTTTGCTTACCCCTGTTGTGCCTTTACCGGTTCCCGCTAAACCCAAACCACCCATGGGTTCAAACAATTGTCGGATTAATTGATTCACATCCATGAAGCTCGATGACGTAGGAAGATTGTTATAACTAGCCATGGCAATTCTCCTTATACGGTTATTACCCCAATTGGATTTTATACGGTGAAATATATGCTATGAGCATATTTTATCATGGATAGCCGGTTTACATTTTAAGCGCTAATTTAACCTTATGAATAGACGAAAATAATATTTCTAGATCTTTTTCTTGATGAAGAGCGGAGACACAAAATCGAATGCGATTTTTTGATGTGGGCACAGTGGGATATTGAATGGGAAGACCTAAAATACCTTCCTCTTCAAGCAGTTGGGCAGCCAGTCGGGTTTTTTCAGCTGAGCCGAGAATCCAGGGTACCAGATGAGTATTGGAGTTTCCATAAAGGAGTTGCTCTTCGTCAAAGAATTTACGAATTAAATCAGCAGAATGGATAATTTGTTGTCTTTGATCTTCCAGGCTGGGAAGCAATTCCATCGCCGCGGAGATAGCTCCTAAAATTGGAGGTGGCAGGGCAGTAGAATAAATTAAACCCTTACAGCGGTGAATCAGGAATTCGCGTGTTTCCAAAGAACAGCCTAGATAAGCACCAAAGCTTCCCAAGGCTTTGCTAAAAGTACCGAGGATAAAATCAATTTTGGTACTCACTTCAGCAGCCTTACCCCAGCCTGAGGGGCCATAAATGCCCACAGCATGAGCATCGTCAATATAGAGAGCTGCTTGATATTGTTCTGCTAATTGGGTTAGAGCCGCTAAATTGCTTTGATCTCCATCCATGCTGAATACAGATTCAGAGATGATAATTCGTGCTTGATTTAAATGTGCAGTTTTATCTAGCAAGATTTGCAAATGATCTAGGTCATTGTGATGAAAACGATAAAAACGCTTGAAGCGGCTAAGACCGCTATAAATGCTGGCATGACAGGCTTTGTCACAGAAAACCAGAGGTTCATTTTCTAAGACTGAAGAATCCAACAAGGCTTCGAGGATGGTGGCATTAGCTTGAAAGCCTGTTCCCAGGATTAGCGCTGTTTCTTTGCCCAAGGCCTGGGCCAGTTGTGATTCCAGTTGATCATAAACCGCAAGATTTCCACGGACTAAGCGTGAAGAGCTGGTTCCAGCACCCCAGCGTTTGGTAAATTCATGACTTTGGGCGATTAGAAAGGGATGTTTAGCTAAACCTAAATAATCATTGGACGAAAAATCAATGAGCTTTTTTCCATCGTGGTAAACAACAGCGTCAGGAAAAGAGCCCGTTTTATAGGATCGTAATTTACGAGGATAGGGGTATTCCCGAATGAAACGGGAATACCAGGAATCAAACCTTGTCATATATTATTTTAATTCTTCCATTTGATTGTGTTTTTCCACGGTAACACGATGAGCTTGTAAGCCATCTTTGCCAGGTTCAGCCAAAAACTGTACGGTATCACCAATCGCTAATTGATTAAAGGATTTTGAGGCAATATTGGTGGCACTAAAATAATACTCGTTACCATCTTGTCCTTTAATAAAGCCAAAGCTCTCCTCAGGAAATAAACGCACCACAAAGCCATAAAGAAGTGATTCATGTCTCTTAACGTCCCCCCGTCTTCGACGCATATAATTATCTACTTGTCTGTAAAGCGCATCAAAGGCATCGCGTATGGCGACATAAATGTCTTGATCTTGCTGACGTGTTACTACAATTTCCTTATTCGGAACCATGAGATTGATACGAATATTAAATAATTTTCCTTGATGTTTGTGATTTTGTGAAATAGTGAGTACGACTTTACATTGGATAAACCGTTCAAAATATTCACGGAGTTTTGCGGCATGTTCTTGGATACAATTTTCAACAGCTTGGGAATATGGAAGATCACGAAAAGTTACTTGAATTGAATTCATATCACTCTCCCCATTTTTAGAATTAACGTTAGTTGAACGACAGGAAGGGATAACTTGAATACTTAAGGGCTAGTACGGACTTAAATATTTAAGTTATTCCTTCCTGCCTTGATAATTATAGTATAGAAGATATTTTCCTATATTAGTATGCTTAGTCTAATTATTTGTTTTTAAGTGAATAATAACTGAGCGGCCTCCCCTCCTAAGGGGATAAAAAAGGATTCTACATCTTCTTGACTAATTTCGTTTAATTTTCCGGGTAGCCAGCTTGGATTTTGGGTCTTGTCAATCAATACGGCTCGAATTCCTTCAAAAAAATCATGTTCTTGAATGAAATGCCACATGAGATGATATTCCATTTGCATACATTGACCAAAGTCTCGTCTTGCGCCTTCGTGAATTTCCTTAAGGGTAATTTTGAGACTGGTAGGGGATTTGGTTTTTAATAATCCAAGTGTTTCCTGGTGCCAGGGTGTTTTATGACTATCTAGTGCGGTCATAATTTCTTCAATGTCATGCTTGATAAAATATTTGCTGATAAAAGGATACTGTTCAGTTAAGGAAGAGAGTTGAGGACTTTGTTGGAATTTACTGAGAACATGGTTTACTTTTTCCCGGGCATTTCCACCTAAAGGCGTATCGGCCAAAGCTTTAATGAGATCCGGAATATTTGAACTATGCGATTTAAACTGCATGAGGCGTATTCCAATGCAATCATCAGCAGATAATCTGGCTCCCGTCAGCCCCAGGTAAAAACCAAGTCCGTACGGTAATCGAGATAGAAAATAACTGCCACCAACATCAGGAAAAAAGCCAATGCCAGTTTCAGGCATGGCGAACACCAAATTTTCAGTGGCGATACAATGACTGCCATTGATTGAAATACCTGCTCCACCCCCCATGGTAATGCCGTTGAGAATGGAAATGTAAGGTTTAGTATAGTGAAAGATATAATGATTTAAACGATATTCATCGCGAAAAAATTGAAAAATGCTTGAATCCTTGACTTGGTGCTTATCATAAACCAGGCGTAAGTCACCACCAGCGCAAAAAGCACGCCCAGGAGCAGCGCAGATCACAACCGCTTTTAATTTTGGATCATTTTCCCATTGAATGAGTTGTTGATGCAGAGAAATAATCATTTCATGAGTCAAAGCGTTTAAAGCTTGCGGACGGTTGAGAGTTACTAGACCCAGATTACCTTCTTTTCCAGAGATTTCTTCAAATAATATCGATGAAGGGTTCATGATTATTCACCACAAAATTGCGGAGTACGTTTTTCTAAAAAAGCGGCTACACCTTCTTTCTTGTCTTGAGTGTTGGAGCAGAGACTAAAATGAGCAGCCTCGAGTTCTAAAGCATCTGCTAGGGTTAAATCATAGCCACGATGAATAGTTTCCATTAGACTTTTTAGGGCGAGCGGAGGTAACTTTACCAGCGATTGTAATAAGGCAGTGGCGTTGTCTGATAATGAGGCATCAGGAGCCATTTGATTGATCAGACCCCAAGTCAGGGCTTCTGGGGCTTTAATTAATCTTCCGGTGAGACAAAGATCCAGAGCACGACCCTTGCCAACCAGCCGAGCCAAACGTTGAGTTCCGCCAAATCCCGGTATCAGGCCTAGTTTAATTTCGGGCTGTCCTAACGTGGCATTGTCAGCAGCAATACGCAAAGTGGCGGCCATAGCGAGTTCGCAACCTCCACCTAAAGCAAAGCCATGAATGGCAGCGACAGAGGGTTTGCCTAAATTCTCCAAGGCGTTAAAAATTTCCTGACCTTGTTTGGCAAAGATATAACTGGTTTGAGAATTTAATTGGGCCAGTTGTTTAATGTCTGCGCCGGCGCAAAAAGCCTTGCCTTCACCACGTAACAGCAGTGCTTTTACCGAGGCATCTAATTTAGCTTCTTCAAAAGCCTGTTTGAGTTCAGTGAGCAAGGCTTCGTTTAGAGCATTTAAAGCTTCAGGGCGGTTTAAGCAGAGCTGCATGATTCCATCAGAGGATTTTGATATCTTCAATATTTGCTCTGCCATGAGCTAGATCTCCTGTAGCATAGTGTCCAGCTAGAAAACTAAATCGAGTTTTTGGACGTTTTAATACCCGGCCTTAGGTGGAGGGATTCTTTGTCTGCGCGCGTGCAGATTTTTTCTGCATTTTTGCTTTGTACTGTTCAATGGAATAACTCGCCTCTTCAGTGCTTACGTTTCCAGCCATGTTTCCATCTAAACCAATGCGAGCAGCCCCTTCAATGACCGTTTTAAAATAATGAGTCGTTGTTACATAATAGCTTAAGCTTTTTATCATGCATGATTTATCACTAATTACAATATCATCCCGAGTGCTGAGATGTTTGACCAAGTCTTGTTTAATGCCAACTTTCAGTGGTTTAATTTCACCAATATCTTTGAAGCAAAGGGGATAGTGTGCTTTTAGCAGTTCTACACCATAATGCACATATTCAAGCCAGGCAGGCTTTTGAGCTTTCTGTTTCTGCACAGCAGGTTTTTGTCTATTTATCTTGGATATATTCTTCTCCTCTCTACCCTTTCTTTCGATCGAGGGCGAGGTAGGAACCAAGGCTTGCAGTTGTTCTTTTAAGCTTGGGTTACTCATTGAAAAACTCCGGGGAACCATTTAAAGTGCGGATATTGTAACCGTATCTAATCTACTTTAAAAGGTTCCCTGCAGGAAATCAATAAGTATGGACAATTTCAAAGAAAGGATGATAATTTAAGGATTCTGAAATTTGGGAGGGAGAATTCATGGCAAAAAAAAGAAATAAAAAATTTGAATCCAAAAACAATAAGCAGTCAATTCTTGCGGAAAGAACAGAACAAATTTTTTTGACAATGCCGAGTATTATTGTTGCTCAAATCACGAAAAATTTGCTTATTCAGCAAGCACAAGAAAAAAAATTAAATATCCAGTTAAAAAAACAAGAAATTCAGAAGAAAAAGCTGACCCAGAAGATTTTGGAATTGAAAAAGAAAAATACTGCTGCGGCAAAAAAACAATTAAATTCAATCCAAAAGCTTTTGAAAAAAGCCGAGCAATTTATTCAAGAAGTGATGCATGCTCTTCAAGCCGCTCAAAAGCAAAGCCAAATTTTGGTGCAAAAGAAAGCCAAGTTTTTGGCCCTGCAAGATCAAATGCGAGCTTTTGAAAAAGACTGGTTACGGAAAATGAATAAAAATGCTAAATTAAAGACAAAGCCCGCCAATAAGATAAAAGAAAAAACAAGACTGGTCAAAGCTAAAGCCCAATCTCAGGTTTCAAATGAAACTCAACTTAAACAGGCCGCTATTCAGACACTTGAAGTTATGGAAGCCCCAGTGCAGGATAGCCAGGAACCCGAACAAGACTTCATGGAAAAGATATCTTAAGATTTTTATATAAAAGCTTATTCAAGAAAAATCTGGATAGGCTTTAAGCGAAGGAATGCAGGCATCCATCTAAAAGGAGTTGATGATGAATAGATCAGATTTAGTCGGAAAAATCGCTGAAAGAATGAAAATCCCTTTGACGAAGGCTGAAGAAATTTTATCGGCTTTATTAGAAGGGATTGCTAAAACCTTAAAAAAAGGCGAGACTGTTACGCTTGTTGGTTTCGGGCGATTCGGGATCAAAAAGCGAGCCGCGCGTACGGTGAGAAATCCGCGTACTGGCGCGGAAATGCAGGTGAAGGCTAAGTTAGTACCCTACTTTAAGGCTGGTAAGGAGCTTAAAGAAGTGGTCGATTATTAATCATTTTGGCAAAGTGGGTGTTTTTGAATTCAAAAACGTTCACTAAACCAAAAAAGTAAGCTGTTGGGCAATTGCTAAATTGCTCGTTGTGTTGTAAAAATAGGCGGTCCCTACCCAGGGATTTCATGTAAGAGGGATTTCTCCCAGTATTGAGCCAAGGAATTTTAGAGAGAGGTTTATTTATGATTGGAAAAATTGCGGCTATTGAAGATTTAGATACAGTTACTTTACGACAAGCCGTGAAGAACACATTGCGTAATTATTTTACTCACATCGGCGGAGAACAACCTGTCGATTTTTATTCAATCTTGCTTGAGGAAATTGAACGTCCCTTATTAGAAGTATTGATTAATCATACGCATTATAATCAAGTGAAGATGGCCGCTATCTTGGGCATTTCTCGAGGTACTTTGCGTAAAAAACTGAAACAATACGGCATGTTAGATTAGTGTGAATTGTACACTATAAAACGCCTCTGGTTCCCGTCATTGATACAAGATTGGGCGGGAACAACGATATTGTTACAGTCCTGCTAGAAGTTCGTAGCCAATGAGTCCGCTGATTATCAAAGACAGCACAATTGTTCCGATAAGTAGGATTTTCCCGCCAGAAACTTGGTATGACATTGGGATATCTTTTTTGTAACGACATACCCAAGCCATTAATGAGGGTATGAGGGCAAACATAAAGATACAACATAGGCCAGCAAAGCTTAGAAAAAAGATAAAGGCCCTGGGATAAAATATAGCGACGCATAAGGGTGGCAAGAAAGTCATGCCCATAATGAAGATATTATTCCAACCTGATTTCGCTATCTTGAATCCATCAGCCAGATAATCTGACAAGCTCAGAGTGACACTGATAAAAGCAGTTAAAATGCAAATTGAAGTGAATACCTTGGCAATGAGCGCCACTTTGGCACTGGGCACATGATATTGTAAAGATTGTAGCAAGCCCGTGATTGGTTGATGATGTTGTATCAACCTTTCTAGACCAAAACTTCCTGACAGTGGCACGCTACCAAAAATAGCGGCGTTCCAACCAATGTAACAAACTAAAGGCAGTATGGTTCCTACAAAGATAACCCAGCGCAATTGTTTAACATCATCATTAAAGTAAGTCCTTAAAGTCGGTATCAGCGGAGAAAAGCTAAATGAAAGAATAGCGACGGAGGTGGCTGACAAGACAAATGAAGCCTTACCCTGAATATAATTTGCAGGATTGGCGTGCATACCGATAAAAAAGATGAGTGAAAAGATAGAGCCTAATTTAACCAACATGAGCACACGATTCAGGAGGTCTACTTTGCGTACCCCTTGAGTCACGACGGAACCAAAGAGTAGGACAAAAGCAATGCCGCAAAGGGCGGCTGGTGCTTGAATGCCCAATGATTGTAACAAACCTTGAAACACATCTTGGCCGCCAGCGATATAAGCGGACACAATAGCATAGAGTAGCAACAGATAGGCTGTCCAACTGATAAATTCGCCTGGTTTACCTAGTGTGTGTTTGGCCATCGAAACCATATGGCTATTACGGGGAAAGCAAAGATTCACTTCCAAGGTTAAGAAAGCGGTGAAAGTCATCAGGGCCCAACAGGTAATAAATAGCAATGAGGAATAAAGAAAGCCGCTTTTGGCTGTAGTGATGGGCAAGCTTAGCATGCCGCCACCAATGGTCGTTCCTGCTACCAGTAAGATGCCACCTATAGTTTTATTCATAAAGCCAGAGTTCCTCGTTTATCCTACATAATTTTTACAGCCTGTCATCGCGAGGAGCGTTCTGCGCGACGTGGCGGGTTTGGCCGTGGCGATCCAAGCGTTTACTTCTGGATTGCTTCATCCTCGCTATGCTCAGATTCGCAATGACGCGTGAATAGTTACCTACCCTATTATTGTATTAAAATCACCTTAAGGCAGTATTAAATTTGAACAAATTTTAAACATTTTTTGACTTAGAGAGGCTGCTCGCCTGCTTATTTTTCTTTGACCCACAATAGTAATAAAGATGCAATAATCAAGAAGATAGGCAATACTGTCAGGGCTAATTGATAACTAGATAAAGAGAAGATATGAACGCCATTGACAATGGTGCCATCCCAATTTAAATCCAACAGCTTACCAATTCCAGGCTCGGCAATGCCAGTTAAGACCCCATCGCTGGTATTAATCATGGCGATTACAGTGGCTGTTAGGCTAGTGCTATTGAGCTCTTTGCCCAAGGCAAAAACCAACATGAAAGCACCCAGAGCGAAGCCAAAAGTGAAAAGTAAAACAACCAATAGCCAGGTTGGCATAGAATGCCAATACAACACAAGACTGAGAGCCAGGGTGGAGATCAGGGTACAATAGAACATAACTTGTAAACGGTTCCCCAGACGATCTGACAAGATGCCCAGAATAGGGCTGCCTAAACCGAAGCCAATAAATACGAGGGAGACCAGACTAGCCGCTTGGGTCTTATTGAGATCAAAGGCAGCTTGCAAGAAAGGATTACCCCATAATCCGCCAAACACAGCGACGGGTGTAAAGGCTAAACCGCTATAAAGAGTGAGTAACCAATTTTGCTTATTCTTGAATACGCTGATAATGTCTTTTAAAGCAATAGAATGTGCACGAGTATGGTTATTACTCGTTCTATCTTGAACGATTAATAAGAATAAGCCGGCTAAAACGAATCCAGCAATACTGAGACCATAAAGACTGGTACGCCAACCAAAGATATTGATAGCTAGGGCCAAAGGTGCCTGGCCAAATACGGCGCCCGCCATGGCGGCTGTTGCTAATAAACCACTGATAAAGGCGTAGCGTTGTGGTGCAAACCAGGTGGCTGCTACTTTCATATAGGCCACGGTGGCAAAGGCTACACCGACGCCCATCAAAGCACGAGCTAATTCTGCGGTTAGTAAGGAATGGGTTTGAGAGAAAAAGAAGGTGCCGGTGGCACAAGCAAATATGGCAGCCGAAGTAAGCCAGCGTGTACTGTATTTATCAAGAATGACACCCACACATAATTGGGGAAGCATGTAAGAGTAATAAAAGGTGGCAGCCAGATTACCCAAACCCGCACCGGTTAGGTTAAATTCAGCCATTAATTGTTCGGTAATTGTACTGGGATAGATTTGAAGAACGTACTTATAAAAAAGAAATAAAGCGCAAAGGCTAATGACTACTATAGCATAGCCACTTGAATGAGCTCTCGTTTGTGTGACATTAGTACTTATCATTTTTTTTCCTATTCAGGATGGTAATATGATAACCGAAAAATAGAGACTGGTCAATGTGTGAACATCTTTATTAATCAAATTGTTTCAATATTCAATTTAATGAGGGCTTCTGCTTTTGGTCATCACCTATATACATACTGAGTACCAGTCTAGAAATAGGAATCTTCGGTCTTTTAGACCGGAGAGGATGTCAATACTTAGATTCAAGCTCTTCCCAACGCAAATAAGCTTTTTCTAGATCGGAAGTTGTTTTCTTCATTTTCTCCATCACCTGGGCAATAGTCTCAGGATCTTGCTGATAAAAAGAAGTTTGAGCTGTCTCTTCTTGCAATTGTTTTTGTAATTCTTCCAGGCTTTCAATTAACTGGGGCAGCTCAGTCAGTTCTCGTTGTTCTTTATAACTTAATTTCTTCGGGGTTGCTCGTTTGGCCGGGATAGAATTTTGAGTTGGTTTAAGCACTTTAGGCTGAGGTTCACTAGGTTTTTGCCGCAGCCAATCTTGATAACCACCAACATATTCTTTAACGATTCCCTGGCCTTCAAACACCAGAGTAGAGGTGACTACATTATCTAGAAAGCTACGATCATGGCTGACTAATAACAAACTACCCTGATAATCACAGAGCAATTCTTCCAGCAATTCTAAGGTTTCAACGTCTAAATCATTGGTTGGTTCATCCATCACTAAAAGATTAGCTGCTTGACTAAATAAACGGGCAAGTAATAAGCGGTTGCTTTCACCGCCAGATAAGGCTTTGACGGGTGTTCGTGCACGTTGGGGGCTAAAAAGAAATTCTGCTAGATAAGTATAAATATGCAATTTTTTGTCATTGATTTCGATAAAATCACTGCCTTGGACTACATTTTCCGCCACAGTTTTTTCTATATCTAAGGTCTGTCGCAGTTGATCAAAATAAGCGATTTGTAATTTACTGCCCAAAGTTACTGAGCCGGATTGAGGTTTAATTTTTCCTAAAAGCAAATTGAGCAAAGTCGTTTTGCCCACCCCATTAGAACCAATCAAGCCAATACGATCACCGCGCATCATGCGTAGGGAAAAATCGTGGATGAGCGGTTTGTTATTGATTTGATGATTAAGGTTTTTAGCTTCAATCACTAATTGTCCAGATTTTTCTGCTTCATTTAGAGAAAAGCGAGCCTTGCTTTGCACCTCACGTCTCTGAGCTTGCTCACGACGCATGGCAATAAGGGCGCGAACACGACCCTCATTTCGAGTCCTTCTGGCTTTGATACCCTGTCGTATCCATTGTTCTTCTTGGGCTAATTTTTTATCGAAATCTGCATTTTGTTTGGCTTCCGCATGGAGCAGTTCACTTTTTCTACGCAGAAAATTTTGATAATCACCGGGCCAGGAAGTTAGCTTACCCCGATCCAGTTCTATAATGCGGGTAGCCAGGTGTTGCAGCAAACTACGGTCATGGGTAATGAAAAGCAGGCCAGCCTGTGAAGCGAGTAATTGTTCTTCTAACCATTGAATTGTTTCGATATCGAGGTGATTGGTAGGCTCATCGAGTAATAGCAGTTGAGGGTTCATGACTAGGGTTTGTGCCAAAGCCGCTCGGCGTTGCCAACCGCCTGATAATTTGCTGAGTAATAGCTCGGATGGCAAATCGAGGCGGGCGAGGATAGTCTCAATCGTTTTTTCATAAGACCAGCCATCTTGGGCATCGAGCTGCTGTTGTAAGGCTTCTAGTTGAGTTAGATCAGTCGCTGTGGGTGTTTGTGCTAAATGCTGTGTGAATTCATGGTAACGGGTGAGCAGTTTGCCAGTTTCAGCCAAGCCCTGGGCTACAAATTCATAGACGGTCATATTGCTATTTTTCGGCAACTCCTGCTCGAGCCGGCCTAGGCGTAAATGAGGACTGCGGTAAACCGTACCACTATCAGGTTTAAGACTGCCTTCTATAATTTTTAGCAAAGACGATTTACCAGCGCCATTACGACCGATGAGACAAACTCGCTCGCCAGCAGAAATTTGCAATTTGACCTCATCGAGCAAGGGCTCTAATCCATAAGCCAGAAAAATATTATCCAGCGTAATCAAGTGACTCATAATAAGTCCTTCTTCTCATGCGCATCTAGCCAATCTGTTTCTACAACTTGCAATTGTTTTTTGAGTTTAGCCTGCAAAAGCAACTGTTTTTGTAGAGTTTCTTTTTGCTGTGCTTGATATAAATTGGGATCAGCCAGGGTTTCTTCAATGAGAGATAATTCTTTTTGTAAATGGGTCATTTGATCTTCTAAAACCTGGATCTTTTTCACCAAAGGCCTGAGCAGTTCACGCTGCTGGGCATTTTGTTGACGGAGCAATTTTTTTGAGTTCTCGGACTTGTCTTTAATGATTTCCTTGCCGTCCTGTTGCTTTTTATACTCAAACAACCATTGTTGGTATTCTGGTAAGTCACCTGAAAAATCTTGGAGTTGACCATCTGCGAGCAGGATCAGTTGGTCAACGGTGCTGCGAACCATGAAGCGGTCATGCGAGATGAGAACCATAGCGCCCTGATATTCTTGTAAAGCCAGGCTCAGGGCATTACGCATGTCTAGGTCTAAGTGGTTGGTAGGTTCATCGAGCAGTAGTAAATTAGGTTGCTGCCAAATAATCAAAGCCAGGGCGAGTCGGGATTTTTCACCACCGGAAAAATCTTGGATGGGTTCCAGAACGCGATCACCTGAGAAATTAAAGCTGCCTAAATAAGTTCTCAAATTGAGTTCAGGAACTTGCGGGGCCAGTTGTTTTAAATGTTCCAGGGGGGATTCATCTAAATTTAAATGATCAACTTGATGTTGGGCGAAATAACCAATCTTGAGTCCAGTACCGATTTCTCTTACTCCCTGGGTCGGAGAGAGTTCGCCAGCTAGCAATTTAATCAAACTGGATTTTCCTGCGCCATTAGGACCCAAGACAGCGATTCGATCTTTAGGTTTGAGGCTAAAATTAATATTTTTGAGAACCTGTTTTTCACCATAGGCTAGACTAACTTGTTCCAGGCATATTAAAGGATTGGGACAGGCACCGGGATCTTTAAAATGAAATTGAAAAGCTGATTCAAGATGCACAGCGTTGACCAATTCCAAGCGTTCAATCGCTTTTAAGCGGCTTTGTGCTTGTCGTGATTTGGATGCTTTGGCTCGAAAGCGACTCACAAAGGCTTGCATATGGGTAATTTGTGCTTGTTGCTTTTCATAGGCAGCTTGTTGTTGTAGTAAATCGGCGGCACGTTGTCCTTCAAAATCAGAATAATGACCAGTGTAGAGTTTTAAACGCTGCTGGGACAAATGGGCGATATGGGTGATGACATTGTCCAGAAACTCACGATCGTGTGAAATGAGTAATAAAGTCCCTGGGTATTTTTGCAGCCATTGTTCTAGCCATAGCACCGCATCCAGGTCTAAGTGATTGGTGGGCTCATCGAGCAACAATATATCCGAGGGGCACATTAAAGCTTGAGCCAGATTTAAACGCATGCGCCAACCTCCCGAAAAACTGCTGACTGACTGCTGGTGTTCGGCATGCGAGAAACCCAGACCAGCTAATAACTGTCCCGCCCGGGAATTAGCAGTATAGGCATCTATTTTATCAAGTTCATGGTGCCACTGTGCAATGGCCTGACCGTTATTGTCGTGCTCAGCCTGAGCGAGGGCAGCGTGTAAGCGGCGCAGCTCTGTGTCGCCATCGAGCACAAATTCTAGGGCAGATTTTTCATAGGCAGGGGTTTCCTGGGCGACGTGAGCCAAGCGTATTTGACCTGAAAATTCTAAATCTCCCGAGTCAGCCTGCAATGCTTGGTATAAGAGGGCAAATAGGCTCGACTTCCCCGAGCCATTAGCACCAATAATGCCAATTCGCTGTTTAGGAAAAATCGTCCAATTGATATCTTCTAATAAGATGCGCGGTCCACGTCGCAGACATAGTTTACGTAAGCTAATCATTTACTAAATAGTATTAGGTTTTAATGAAGCTAATATTCTATCACTATTTTATCACAGCGCTATCCAAATATAATGCCTGCTAAAATATATCGAGGCTTGGTGAGATAGAGATTGGCATCCCTGACTGGGGAAATCGATTTAATGGTATTGAAGGCGGCTAGATCCAAAATACGGAAGCCGCTGGATTGGGCAACAGCGACTTCGGAGACAGTACCATCAGGGAAAAGCAGAAAGCTAATGGTGACAGTACCTTTGATGTGATAGGCCGCAGCTTCTGGAGGATAATACAATTTAGCGGCAGTAGCACGGCTTAATTCCTTTAACAGGGGTTCGTCATGCGGTTTTCCTGTTTTTAGACTTTCGGCCTCGATAAAAGCAGCGGCACTTCTAGAGTGTTTCTGGGCAGCTTGGGCTTTTTGTTGAACTTCGATTTTTTTCAGAGCAATAGCGTCTGGATTAGATTCCAGGGGTTGAGGAGGGGTTTCTTGGGCCCTGGGTATCGGTATTTGGCTCGGCAAGGGTTTTTGTGCGGCGCTGTCTTGTTGATAAATATAAGCGGGTAAATAGCGGTCTGATTTCTTCTCAAATAACTGATCAGGCTCAAAAACCAGGTTGAAAGAGAGGCTTAAAAATAGAAATAAATGAGCTAATAAGGCTAGCCAGAAGTATTTTTTTACCTGTTTTCCCATACCAAAGTTTCACCATGCCATATAAAACCATCATACAAAGATTGGGGTGATTCGTCACTGCGTTTTTGCTTCATGATTCAATAGCCAGGATTTTCTCGCAATACCACCACTATAGCCACCAAACTGACCATCTGAATTAATGACCCGATGACAGGGAATAATAATGGCTAGTTGATTACTTCCATTTGCCCTTGCTACTGCACGAAAAGCAGCGGGTTTCCCAATCATTTTAGCGATATCTGTATAAGATCGAGTTTCTCCCGGAGGAATTTTTTGTAGAGTATTCCATACTTCTTTTTGAAAATCAGAACCTAATAAATATAAAGGTGTTTTAAATTTCCAAGATGAGCCAGCAAAATATTGACCCAATTCATTTTCAATGGAATGGTGTATTGCTGTTTTGCCGGGAATAATAGCAGCTTTGATCTTTTGCTTTAATCGATCCACTTCACGTTCTAAACCGCGTCGGTCAACAAACTCTAAGAGATATAGCGCTTCATCATTGGCAATAGCAACCATTGGCCCTAAGGGAGTGTCTAGCCAAGCTGCTTTCAAAATTTGTCTAACTTCAGCCTTAGAAGGTGTAGAGCCAATAACGCGAGAAAAAGCATCTCGAAAGCCACTATCCGATTCAAATCCAACGGCAATTTGTGCATTAATCACAGACTCTCCCCCTCTAATTTGTTTCATTGCTAAGCCTATACGTCTTGCTCTTGCATATTCAACAAAGGTCATGCCAAATCTTTTTTTGAATTGCCGGCGAGCTGTTGAAACATCAATTGCCAAGGCTTTAAAATCGCGATCTTTCCAACGTTTTTCAGGATTCTCTTCCACAGCATTAATCAGTTTTTGAACAATATCAGAAACCTGATGAGGATGAGAAAGCGGGCGACAACGTTGGCAGGGTCGGAAAGAGGCAATTAAGGCTTCCTTTGCTGTTTTAAAAAATTCGCAATTTTCTAATTTGGGTTTCCTGGCTGGGCAAGTCGGGCGGCAAAAGATACCTGTTGTTTTAACCCCAACATAGAATATCCCATCATATTCAGTGTTTTTACGGAGTAGTGCATGATAATATTCTTTTTTTACTTTGACGTTTAACATGTTAATAGACCTTGCTGTATTTTAACGATAGTATAAATATCAATAGAGAAATCTGCCGCCGAAAATCAGGCATTGATTTTTTCTCTAGCAATTTTGCTAGTCATTATTATAGTTCATTAGGAGCTCGAATATGTCCTACTCTTTTAATAAAATTGCCGTCTATTGCGGCTCCAATTCTGGCAAAGACGCTGAATTTCTTTCCGCCGCAGAGCAGCTGGCAAAAACCTTGGCTGAGGCTGGGTTGACACTGGTGTACGGTGGTGGCAAAGTTGGCATGATGGGTCGGATCGCCGACGGCCTTCTGTGTCGAGGCGGAACCGTTATTGGTGTCATACCTCAATTCTTAGTGGATAAGGAAATCGCTCATGAGGGCTTGAGCGAGCTTCATTGTGTTGCTGATATGCACGAAAGAAAAGCGCTGATCGCTAAACAGGCCGACGCCTTTATCCTCTTTCCTGGTGGTCCAGGCTCCTGGGAAGAGTTCTTTGAGATCATTACCTGGGCTAAACTGGGCTATCATCAGAAACCTTGTGGGATTTTAAACGTGAATCATTACTACGATCATCTGCTGCGTTTTCTCGATCATGCTGTGGAAAAACGTTTCCTCCATGAAGCTCACCGTAGCATGATTCTTGTTGACCACTGTCCGGAAAGCCTGCTGCAACAGTTTTCCCAATATCAGGCGCCTAAAGTTAGCGCGTGGATGTGAAATTAGAGGTTAATCTTTAACTACTACGCGGATACCGAGGTAAAATAGCATAAAACGTGCTGCCCTTGCCATAAGTACTGTCCACACCAACATATCCACCTTGGGCTTCTACAATGTGTTGAGTTAAAGCAAGACCTAAACCGGTTCCCTGGTATTTTTTGGAAAGACCAGAATCGAGTTGTTGGAATGCAATGAATAATTTATTCAAATCTGCTGGGCGAATGCCAATGCCATTATCGCTGACTTCTAGTTTGAATTGATTGGTTCCAAAAGGATAAATATGAATTTTTATTTTACCAGCTTCCAAGGTGAATTTAACGGCGTTGGATAAGAAATTATAGAGAACTTGTTTAAATTTACGGGGATCAATAATGACCCCTGTCAAGGAGGTATCAATGTTGACGTCTAAGTGAATATGTTTATTTCTAATGAGGCTGAATACACTTTCGGTGACTTCATTACATAAGATAGTGAGATTAACAGGTTCGGGGTGGAAGGTCATTTTTCCGGATTCAATTTTGGCTAGATCGAGAATATCATTAATTAACTGCAAGAGATGTGCTGCACTGGATGAAATATCTTCCAGATATTCTTTTTGTTCAGTTGAAATAGGCCCTGCTTTTTCGCTATGAATCAATTGAGTGAAGCCAATGATGCCATTCAGGGGCGTGCGTAATTCATGGGACATGTTTGCCAAAAATTCACTTTTCAGACGGTTGGCTACTTCGGCTTTTTTTGCCAATTCTTCGGCCTCTTCTTTAGCCAACTGTAATTTTTTGTTGGCCACGCGGTTTTCCTGCGTAGCCTCTCTTTTGCCTAACTCAAAAAAATAGACCAAGAAAAATATGGTGACAATGAGTCCTCCCAGCGATAGTGCTTGCAAGAGTATGGGATGAGAGATGGGGGATCGGGGCAACGAAAAATTTGCATAGTCTAGGTAGAGAAAAATGAGGGCCTCAATGAGGCAAAGGCAAGTCCAGAATATTCCTGATAGCATACTCCCGAAGAAAATCGCCAGCATGGGTGGTAAGATTAGCCAAATGCTGGTTGGAGCATTTAAACCTTCCATGGAATAAGTAAGCCAGGTTAGACAAAAAAAGATGCTAAATACGATTAATTCCCTGGATAGAAAAAGCGAAGAGAAATATTTTAATACCAATATTGAAATGATGATCATTAGCCAAACGGCCAAGATCAGGTAGGATGCTCTAGGAAAATTTAATAAATAATATAAAATAGCGTAAAAAGGCGCAGCGATGCTGGCGATGAGCATAGAGCCCACCAGGTTTTTGGCATAGGAGTGAATGAGGATATCGTGTTTTAAGCTCCCAGGAATAAGACTGGATAAAAATATTTTCATTCATAGCGTCCTGCTATATCATTAAATACATCCTATCATTCGTGCTTCCTTATCTTTAATATTATACTATACTCTTTAGAGATAAAAACTGACTTAAAATAGGACAAGTTTTGTGGAAAATTGCATTGCTGATGCGAATTGCCTGGTCATCAAGGTAGGTTCCTCCCTGCTGGTAGATAATAAAACGGGACAAATTCACCGTGCATGGCTAGAAAGTCTCATTCAGGATGTGGTGATTTGTTGGCAGCGGGGTCAGCGAGTGTTGTTAGTCTCCTCGGGGGCTATTGCCTTAGGGCGAAGGCACCTTGCCCTTAAATCCCGGGCCCTGCAGTTGGAGGAAAAACAGGCAGCTGCGGCAGTAGGGCAAATTAAATTAGCGCAGATATATCAGGAACTGCTGGAAGTGCACGGCATTACCGTCGCGCAAATATTGTTGACCTTGGATGATAGTGAAAATCGTCGACGATATTTAAATGCCAAAAATACCTTAGAAACCTTATTAAAATTACGTGCTATTCCCGTCATTAATGAAAACGACAGTGTGACCACGGCTGAAATTCGCTATGGTGACAATGATCGGTTAGCGGCGCGAGTAGCACAGATGATTAGTGCTGATACCTTGGTTTTACTTTCTGATGTAGACGGCCTTTATACGGCTAATCCCAAACTGGACTCTCAGGCGCAATTGATTAGAGAGGTCAGAGAGTTCACACCGGAGATCATGGCTATGGCGGGTGAGTCGGTTAGTGGTTATGGAACAGGAGGTATGATCACCAAGTTAGCTGCTGCTAAAATTGCCTTGGCTTCGGGTTGCCGTATGGTTATTGCGGCAGGCAAGCATTTTCATCCAGTGTCCCGCATCGATCAAGTCAGGGAAAATACGTGGTTTATACCAGCGGAGACGCCTGCCAAGGCACGAAAGAATTGGATAGCTCAGCATCTTCATCCCAAGGGAAATCTTATTATTGATGAAGGCGCAGTTGCTGCTTTAAAACAAGGAAAAAGCTTGTTAGCTGCGGGGGTACTGGCAGTGGAAGGTGAGTTTCATAAGGGAGATGCGGTTTGTGTATTAAATCAACGGCGTCAGGAGTTAGCGAGAGGTTTAATTAATTATCCCATCTATGAAGGGAAAAAAATAATTGGCCAAAGAAGTTCAGAATTTGAAAAAATTCTAGGTTATTGCGGCAGTGAGGAAATGATTCATCGCAATGATTTAGTATTATTGGTCACCAAATAAATGAGTAAGAGCGAGTCTATGTCATCTGAAAACAATATTCATGAAATGATGCAAGCTCTAGGCCAGGCGGCGCGTCGAGCTTCTTATATTTTAGCCTTGACCTCGAATGAGAAAAAAAATCAAACTCTAAAAACCATGGCGGCAACAATCCGCACGGCAGCGGCAGCGATTCAAGAGGCTAATGATCGCGATGTCGAGCAAGCTCAGGGTCGTCAATGCCCAGCGTCTTTTTTAGATCGATTAAAATTGAATGCTCAGCGTATTGAGAGCATGGCTAAAAGTTTAGAAAATATTGCTGAACAAAATGATCCCGTGGGGAAAGTGCTTGCATGTATAGATAGACCGAATGGTTTGGTTATTCAACGCGTGAGTGTGCCTCTGGGTGTGATCGGTGTGATTTATGAATCCAGGCCTAATGTAACAGCTGATGCTGCCGGTTTATGCTTAAAAGCAGGCAATGCTGTGATTCTTCGCGGTGGCAGCGATAGTTTTCATTCTTCAATGGCCATCGTTAAGGCTATTCACCAAGCCTTGCAAGAAACAGGCCTGCCTTTGTCCGCGGTTCAAATGCCGCCCAGTATCGAACGAGACGCTGTTAAGGCCTTGCTAAAAATGGATCGCTATATTGATGTATTAATTCCTCGTGGTGGCCCGCAACTCATTGAGCAAATTTCCGCTGAAAGCCGAATACCCTTATTTAAGCATCTGGCGGGACTTTGTCATACCTATATTCATCGAGATGCTAATCCAGAAATGGCGATAAAAGTGGTGCTGAATGCGAAAATGCGCCGGACAGGAATTTGCGGTGCGACGGAGGTATTATTGATTGATCAAGCCATTGTGCATTCGCATTTACCAATTATTCTTGATGCTTTGTTGGCGGTGGGATGTGAAATTCGCGGTGACGCTCAGGTGATCCAGCTCAATGCTCAAGTCAAACCCGCTGATGAAAAAGACTATGATACAGAATTTCTGGCACCGATTATTGCGGTGAAAGTGGTATCCGATTTATCCGAAGCCATCGGGCATATTCGTCAACATGGGACCCAGCACACCGAAGCGATTATTACTGAAAATCTCGCTGCAGCAGATCAGTTTTTTAGAGAAGTAGACAGTGCCATTATCATGCATAATGCCTCTACACAATTTGCTGATGGTGGTGAATTTGGCATGGGCGCAGAGATGGGTATTGCCACGGGTAAGCTGCATGCCCGTGGTCCCGTGGGCGCTGAACAGTTGACGACGTTTAAGTATCTAGTAGAAGGTCAGGGACAGGTGAGACCTTAGAAATTGCCATTGCGAGGCCGAAGCAATCCACATGATTGCCTCAGCTAATTGGGTGATGACCCTGGAAACCCTATATTTTGAACCCCTCAGATTCCTTTTCATGCTTGGCAAGATAAGTCATAAAAGGAGTACCACCGGTACCCACAGCATTGGGATTGGTGGAAGCTTGCTGACTTTGCTTGTGGATATAACTTGCGGCATATTTTAAATGGGTCATGCGAAAACGCACCATCAAATCAATACCTTGATTGTAAAGCTCACGAAGTTCGGAAAGCTCAGTATAGTGTTCTTGGATGTATGAACGAATGGAAGGTTGAGCTTCCAGAGTTTCCAAGAAAGCTCGGTGTTCAGGAGGCATGTAGAGACGCATCTCTTTCAAATAAATACTTAAATCATCTTCATGATGGCTAATGCCAAAACAAGCATCGAGACAGGGAATAATCGAGCTTTGCGCGCCGGTTTCTCCCCGGAAAAATTGCGGTTGATTATTAAAACAACCTTCATAGATCATGCCTTGAGGCAGTGCGGGATTATTTTTCCAGGCATGAATGTAAGGTCGTACGCGATTAAAATAAATATAGGGATCACAGCGTTCGGGCATACGATCCAGGGTGTTACACATATTTTTCAGGCCTTGAATAATTTCCCCAAGGTAGGCTAGCAATAGCTGGGCTTGCTTATTCTGAGCTGCTTGCTGTGCAGGTAGCAAGGCTTGTAGGGCCTGGCCCGCTTTGGCTTCGATGTCGACATGTACTAGCACGAACCATTCTTCATCAACACCGCCGAGAAAATTTTGCAGTAAGGCGATATTGCTTAATTCAATCGGCCGTTGGGGATTAATTCGAAACCAGTTATGTAAGGCATAAGAAGCATAAGACAGTACCGGTGGCCGACCGAGTTTATTTGCCAGAGTGCACCAAGGTCTAGCGAGCAGTGCAGGAATTTGGGTAACTAAGGGTTGACAGCCCCAAACATAGGCATGGCCTAAAAATGAGAGCAGCAGCATGGCTCGCTCTAATTCAGCAGAGAAAGTTAATTTTTCCCATGGGAAGGCTGGCAAGCGATGCAAATGCTCTCGAAATTGCCCGCTGACTAATAGTTTAGGTAACTGTGTAGCCAGGGCTTCCCAGGCGACAAAGTCAGGTGGCAATGTTTGCAAGGGGTCAGGGCTGGGAAGAAAGCCGCGTTCCAGGTTAAGTGGAGAAGCCATAATTATTCTCTATAAAATGTCTCTTCATTTAATTATATCACTGAATAGATTAAGGATTGCTCATGGTAAGAGATTGATTTATTTGGCAATGTGCAAAATTGGCGTTATTGAACTATGATTTAATCATATCATGACAGAATGCTGAGGAGACAAGCACATGAGTTCTCTTAAAGAAAATGATGAAAAACAAAAAGACTTAGTCCTTTTATTGACAGCGATCAATACTGAAATAGATAAGGTAGATAAATCATTTAAGCTAGGTTATTCAGATCGAAAAGTAGCAACTTACAATTTTCTTAGAACGATGAGAAATGAGATAGTCAAATTAATGGTATTAAGCTTAGAACGAAGTCCAGAGGGACCCGCTAAAATTCAGGTAACTGCTTTTATGCAGAATGATCAATTTAAGACTTCTGCACCAAGAGATCGGAAAATGGTAAGCGCCTATCAAAAGGAATTAGCTCAAAAAGATAAGACTGAGCAAGAAAAGGAGCTTCAAAGAAATTTTGCTTTAATGATAGAAAAGTTACGACAAACACCAGAAGCCCAGCAAAATATTGCCTACAGCAGCGATTTTAAACAAGTCTTAGCATCTGTTAAATTAGAACAAGCCAAAAATAAGGTAACACCAGGGGAAGCTGTGCTGCAAGAAATCATACTGGATTTAGAAAACTGTCTTGGCCTGCATGGTAAGGTAATAACGGATTCAGATCTTGTGTCAATGGAAAGAAACCCTTTTTATATTATGGGGAATCAATTAAAAGCTGAGCTCAATAAAATCAATGGAGGCAACAAATATGCTACTATGTTGCAAGCCTATTCTGTTTTACAGTTAGCCCAGATCCAAATGCCGCTACGCATTGTGGAAGGAGAAGGATTTAAGGATCTTGGCTTAAGAAAATTCATTGTGAACCAAATGAAAGACCTTGAAAAGAAAGCTCCTTACATTAGAGAAGAAGCGACTGGAGAAAATATCGATGCACTGAGATGGGAATCCTATGAAATGGCTGTTAATCTACTGATCACAAAATTGGAAGTGCAACAAAAAGCAATAGCTTTTAACTGGGAAGGCGATGATGAAAAATCAAGAAACACAGCACAAAAAGCATCAACCGAGTTGGGAGGGTTGGTAAAAGAAATGCGTGAAGCAACAAAGGATTATTTTAGTCAACCTTCTAACAAAAAAGAGAAAAATCACGCCGCTTTTCAAGAAAAAATGAATGAGTGTATCACAAAAGGGATTTTCTCAGAGAAATTAAGACCTCATCTAGAAGTGGTATCTATTTTAAAAAATGTGGCGCTCGTCTGTGCAACTGTCGGCTTAGGCCTGATTTACCTGAAGGCAACAGCAGAAAAAAGAGGTTCTTTTTGGCTGCGTGAGACTCCTCTCCAAGACATGCAATCGTCTCTTCAAAGAGAAGCTCCTCATCACAGAAAAAGAAAGGATTTCTAATTTTTTTTGAAATAACAGAGAGGCAGGATAGCTAAAATGCCTAAGGCCAATAAGGGCAGAAAGAAGGAAGGATTTAAGAGAATGTTGAAATCAGGCGCTTGATTTAGCTCAAATAAGGTATTTAAATTCTTTCCTAGAGAAGTATAGATTATGGTACCAGGAGTCAAACCCAGGATCGTCGCACTGATAAAGGTAGATAAGGGTAAATTAAATAAGCCAGCTGCAGCATTAATAATAGAAAAGGGAAATATGGGAACGAGGCGCAGAAACAATAAATAATAAAAAGCATTTTTATCTAACCCTGGTTCTAAGGGCTTAATCCAATTCTCAATTTTAATCTTAAACCATTCTGCCAATGCGAGCTTGACCGAGAAATAAAATAATACTGAGCCTATTGAAGCGCTGAGCAAAACATAGACTGTGCCGGCGAGTGGGCCAAAAAGAAAACCACTGGTAAGCGAGAGAAAAAAGATACCAGGAAAGGCGGTAGTAACTGATAAGCAGTAAAATGAAATAAAAATAAGGACAGTTAAAAAATAATGCTCTTCCTTCCATTGAAGCAAGAGAAAACGATGGAAGCGCAAGCTCTCAAAATTAAAATAACGGTAGAGATGGAAATAAAAGAAACACCCTAAGACGCAGGCGACTAGGATGAGAGGGATACCTTTTCGGGTAGTCATTTATTTTTTCCGTATGATAGACTGGGGTTCATATTATTAAAAGGAATATACTATGAAAGTCATTCAAATCAAACAGCTTAAGTTAGCAGTATTGATCTATGCTTCCCTTTTAGCAGGAACTGCTGGAGAGCCTATAACCTTGATCATGACTACGCTAGCCTATACGATCGGTTCTCATTAGCTAGTTCAGCATTATGTTGCAAACTCATATCAATAGGGCTTTGAGCAACATAAGCATGAATATTCTTATTGGGAATAATACCCTGCTGAAAAGTCAGTGACCAATAATGAAGGCCTACCTCATAACC